>JABAOH010161168.1_pt4 | contig 54054 bp, 49 predicted proteins | sample 7062181 | NCBI WGS metagenome assembly JABAOH01 (sample SAMN14538630, study PRJNA623070) | marine sediment metagenome | biome: marine biome [ENVO:00000428]; feature: marine pelagic biome [ENVO:01000023]; material: deep marine sediment [ENVO:00002113]; isolation source: pool of 5 deep marine... | reverse complement strand
TTGTCCAGGATGCGCAGACCGGGGAGACGGTCGCGCCACGCCCCCGCCAAATCCGTGGTCCGGTCTTCGGATCGGCCGTCCACTACCAGCACCTCGAGGTTGGTCGCCCCGTACGACTGCTCATGCACGGACTGCAGGCACGCGTCGATGTACCCCTCCTCGTTGTAGGTGGGGATGATGACGCTGACCGGGTCCCGGCGCGGCTCTGACTCAGGCGGAGATGACATTGGTCGGCTCCCGAAGGCGAGCGCCGGAATCGTACCGGGCGGGACCCGCCGGCCCCATTCTGCGGCGTGCTCGCCTCTTCTCGCCCGCAGGAAGCAGTCTCGTCGTCCCTACACTCCGCGGCATGTCCGACAGACCGAGCGTGGCGATCCTCGGCGCCGGCGCCATGGGGGAGGTGCTCGCCGGCGGCCTGCTGCGCGCCGGTTGGGATCCCGGCGAGCTGTCGATGGCGGCGCGGCGTGAAGAGCGTCGCCGCGCCGTAGAAGAGGCCACCGGCGTGGCCACCTCGCTCGACCCGGTGGAGGCGGCTGCGGGGCGCAAGGTCATCGTTGTTTCGGTCAAGCCGGGAGACGTGCCCCGGCTCCTGGAGCAGATAGACGGCGCCATCGGTGACGACCAGGTCCTTGTTTCCCTCGCCGCCGGAGTGGCCACCTCGGTGTACGAAGAAGTTCTCACTGAAGTGCCCNNTCGCCGCGGGCGTTGCCACCGCTGTGTACGAAGAGGTGCTGACGGAAGTGCCCGTCGTGCGAGCCATGCCCAACACCCCCGCTCAGATAGACGCGGGGGTCACGGCGCTGGCTCGGGGCACCCTCGCCGACGATGCCGCCATGGACCTGGCGTCCACCGTGCTCGGCGCAGTGGGGGCGACGGTATTCCTCGATGAGCCGCTCCTCGATGCGGTCACCGCGGTCTCCGGGACGGGGCCTGCTTACGTGTTCATCCTGGCCGAGGCGATGGTGGAAGCGGCGATACGGGAGGGCCTCCCCTGGCATGCCGCCGAGAAGCTCGTGGAGCAGACCATCAGGGGCGCCGGCATGCTGCTCGCCCAGGTCGACTTGACGCCGGCGCGGCTACGCGCCCAGGTGACCAGTCCGGGGGGGACGACGGCGGCGGCCGTCCACGTGCTCGAGGAGCGCGGATTCCGCGCTCTCGTGGAGGATGCGGTGCGGGCGGCGGCGCAGCGATCGCGCGAGCTGGGGAAGCGGGCGAGCGGCGAGCAGTGAAGGGCCTCGTTGTCAAGGTCGTCCTCGCCATCACCAGGTGGCGGTGGGTGCGCTGGATATTCACTAGGACCCGCGTGGGACGCCGCGTCTCGCTGCGATTTGTCGCCGGAGAGACCCTGGCCGAGGCGATCGCCGTGGCCAAGGAGGCCAACGCCGCCGGGATGCCGGTGTCGCTGAACCTTCTCGGCGAGCACGTCACGGATGAGGAGTCGGCGCGTCGCTCCTTTGCCGACTACGTAGCGGCCATCGACCGTGTCGCCGCAGACGGGATCGACGGAAACATCTCGGTCAAGCTGACCCAGCTGGCCCTGGGATTCGATCGCACCCTGTGCGACGAGTTGCTCGACGGGCTGGCGCGGCGCGCCGCGAATACAGGCACCACCGTCACGATCGACATGGAGGACAGCTCGCTGACGGATGCCACCCTGGACGCCTACGAGGAGGCGCAGCGCACCCACGGCAACTTCGGGGTCGCTCTCCAGGCCTACCTGCGTCGCACTCCGGGCGACCTCGCTCGCATCGCGCCTCTCGGCGGGCACATCCGCCTGTGCAAGGGCGCATACGACGAACCGGAGTCGATTGCGTTTCGATCCAGATCCCAAGTCAACGCCGCCTACGACGGGCTCTTGGCGACGCTGATGGCCGATGAGGGGCTGCTTCCGGCCCTGGCCACCCACGACGATGCTCGGATCGACGCGACGCGGCAGGCCGCCGACCGCAGGGATGGCCCCTACGAGTTCCAGATGCTCTATGGCATCCGCGTCTCGCTTCAGGAGGAGCTGGTCGCCGCCGGGCTCCCGGTGCGCTCCTACATCCCCTACGGGGAGGCGTGGTACCCCTACCTGACGCGACGGATGGCGGAGCGCCCGGCGAACCTGTGGTTCTTCATTCGCGCCCTGTTCGGGAAGTGAGCGTGCAGCCTGCAGCTTGCAGCGGGCAGAAGGACCACCGACGGATCCTGTTTCCTCCCCCTCAGGGGGAGGTGGCGCCCCGCGGAGCGGGGCGACGGAGGGGGTTATCGACGGACCGTTCGCCACCGACCCATCCCTAGAGTCGCCGTCATGAGGCGCCTCGTCGTCGTGCTCGCCGCGCTCTATTTCACCGCGATGCCGGTCGTGGCCGCGGCGCAAAGCCCGGTGGAGATAGCCGCCGAGCTCGACGATGGGATCTTCATCGACGAGGGGCTGTCACCCGACCTCGAGCGGCTGCAGGACGCCGTCGGCCGGGCCCGCAACGCCGGCCTCGCCTTCAGCGTCGTGCTCCTCGAAGAGGACCCGTCGAGCGGCGCCACGGTGTTTGCCGACGCCGTGCTCGATCAGCTCGGCTCCGGGACCGTGCTCGTCCTGTCGGCCACGGGTGAGGGCATGGCCAGTACCGAGGTCGACCAGTCGGTCATCGAGGCGGCGCTCGACAGCGGCTTTGCCGCAGGTGGCGGCGACGAAGGCTATGTGGACGCCGCGGTGGCGCTGCTCACCGGCGGCGGTTCCACGGCGGCGACGCCGGCCGGTGAAGGCGGTGGCAGCACCGGGCTGATCATCACCGTGGCGATCATCGGCGGACTCGTGCTACTCGCCTGGATCGCAATCCAGCGTTCGCAGAAGGCGTCGGCGCGCCGCCGCCGCTATCTGGTTGCGGAAGCCAGGACCGAGATCAAAGCGCAGCTGGATGCTATGGCCAACACCATCCTGGAGATAACGGACACCGTCTCCGCTTCCTCCTCGCCGGAGGACAACGAATACCTGGAGAAGGCCGGAACCACCTATTCGGCGGCGCTCGAGTCCTATGAGACTGCAGCCGACCTCCGTGCGCTCGAGGATCTCTCCGACCGACTCGACGAAGCCCGCTGGCAGCTGGATGCGGCCGCCGCCATTGCCGCAGGGCGACCGGTTCCGCCTCAACCGGAGAAGGAAGAGCGCGCCGCATGCTTCTTCGATCCGACCCATCGCGACGCCACTGAGATGGTCGACATCGAGACCTCGTCGGGGACCCGCACGGTGCGGGTCTGTGCCGCAGACGCGGAACGGCTGCGCAAAGGCTCCCGACCCGATCCGCGGATGATCAGTGTTGAGGGCCGCCGGGTGCCGGCACCGATGGCGCCGCGATCGCACGGCGGAGGTGGGATGGACGCTTTGGACATCTTCTCGGTGCTCGCCGGCGGCGCCGGGGAGGCCGCCTCCTACGACTGGGGAGGACGCCGCACCCGCAGATCTCGCCGCCGGTCCTCGCGGTCCAGGCAGTCCCTTCCCGGCCGGGGCTGGGCCCGAGCGGGCCGTACCCGCCGCCGGCGCCGCTGAGCCCACTCGCTCCCGCCGTCTCTAACATTGCGACCAAAGCGAGAGAGGATTCATCCATGGGCTTCTTCAAGCGGCTGTGGGGTTACATCAAGACGCTGTTCCGCGTGAAGACGGAAGCGGCCATGGACCCCGAGATCGAGATCGAGCAGGCCATCCACGAGGCCAAGGAACGCGACCAGGACCTGCGCAATCAGGCGGCGAAGGTGGTGGCCCACCGCACCCAGCTCGAGAGCAAGATCGAGCGGTCCGCCGACGACGTCGGCGAGGCGCGAGAACTGGCGAAACAGGCCCTGCTCAAGGCACAGCAGGCGACGGCGGACGGCGACGCGGCGTCGGCGGACAAGTGGACGAAGGCGGCCACCGGCCTCGCCATGAAGCTGCAGGCCTCGGAGAACAACCTGACCTCGCTGAAGAGCCAGTACGCGTCGGCTGTCGACCAGGCCGAGGACGCCAAGAAGGCGGTGCAGCAGAACGCGATGCGCCTTCAGGAGTTGGCGGCGAAGCGGATGGAGCTCCTCGGCGACCTCCAGCAGGCCAAGATGCAGGAGTCGGTCAACGAGGCCGTCGAGGCCATCTCGGCGACGATGGACGACGACCAGGTGAGCCTGGCCAGCGTCGAGGACAAGATCGAGAAGCGCAAGGCCGAGGCTATGGCCCGAGCCGAACTGCGCGAAGCGACCCCGGATGGGGCCGAGATGGAGCTGCGGGAAGCCATCTCGATGGCTCAGGCGGACGCCAAGCTGGCGGAACTCAAGGCCGAGCTCGGCATTTAGCACCGGCCTCGGTCTTCTCCCCCTGGCAGGGGGTAGAGCATTGCGCCGCCCGTAGGCGGCACATTCGTGCGGACGCGTTTCGAGACCGAGCAGGGCTCGAACGGCGCAGCTGAATCGTCCCTCACGAACGAAATGCGGGGAGGGGGTGCGCCCCCTCCGCCTCGCTGCGCTCGGCACCTCCNNGGGGAGTCCCTCACGAATGAAGCGACCGGGGGAAGGGGGTCCCCTCCTTAGACTGCGCTCGCCGACGGACGGAGGTGCTCCATGCAGCAGCGGTGGATCGTGCGGGTCCTGTGGGCGCTGGTGGTGGCGGCGCCGCTGGGCACCCTGCTGCTGTGGTGGCTGGGCACGATCCCGGATGAACACGCTCCCGAAGTAGGCCGCCTCGTCTTCGGCAACATCCCGACGCCTCTAGTGGCGCTCTTCTACGTCGCCGCGGCGGCCTTTCTCGGCTTGGCCGCCTACCTCTTTGCGCTTCGGGCGCGGAACTGGGCGCGCGGCGCGGCCGAGGAACGTGTCGGCATGTGGTGGCGCCGTCTGCGCGAGCTGGAGCGCGGGTTGAGCATGCGGTCTGTGCTCGAGGGCGGCGCGGCCGGGGTGATGCACGCCATGATCTACTGGGGCTTCGTCGTTTTGTTCCTGGGGACGGTGACCCTCGAGGTCGATCACCTCTTGCCGGGCAACCTCAAATTCCTCGAGGGTGGTGTCTACCAGGGGTACTCGGCCGTGCTCGACGGCTTTGCCCTGGTGTTCATCGCCGGCGTCCTGTGGGCCGCCCTCCGCCGCTACGTCGCCCGGCCGTGGCGGGCCCGCGGCAAGACCCGCTTCGAGGACGGGCTGATCCTGATCCTGCTCGCCCTCATCGGGATCACCGGGCTCGCCGTGGAGGCCGCCCGCATCGCCGTCGACGGCCGCCCCGACTTCGAGACGTGGTCCTTCGTCGGTTATCCCTTGAGCGCTTTGGTCCCCAGTGGCGACGCGGCGGGGATCCATCAGGGGCTGTGGATCGCCCACCTGGCGACTTTCCTCGGCTTCCTCGTCGCCCTGCCCACCACGAAGCTGCGTCACGTCGTCACCTCGCCGCTGAACATGGCGCTCTCGCCGCAGGAGCGACCTCGGGGGGCCATGCGGGAGATGCCCAACCTGATGGAGGCGACGGACATAGAGACGGTCGGTGCGGCCACGGTGGCCGAGTTCACTTGGAAGCAACTGCTCGACACCGATGCCTGCACCGTCTGCGGACGCTGCACCGCGGTGTGCCCCGCCAATCAGACCGGCAAGCCCCTCGATCCCCGCGAGATCGTGTTGAAGCTCGGCGAGGTCGCGGCGCGTACGGGCTCGCCGCCGGTGTCGCCTCCTGTGGGCGTCGACGCCGCCATCACCGTCACCTCGGACTCAGTGTTCGAGCGGATCACATCCGCTGAGTTGTGGGCCTGCACCTCATGCAGGGCGTGCGACGAGGTGTGCCCCGTCGACATCGAGATCCTCGACAAGATCCTGGACATGAGGCGCCATCTGGCGTTGATGGCCGGGGACTTCCCTCAAGAGCTGGGAAGTACGTTCATCAGTCTGGAGAACTCCTCGAACCCGTACGGGATGAGCCAGAACGACCGGGCGTCGTGGACGGCGTCACTCGACTTCGAAGTGAAACGGCTCGGTGAGCCTGGGGTCACGGCCGAGTACCTCTACTGGGTGGGTTGTGCCGGGTCGTTCGACGACCGCAACCGCAAGGTGACCCTCGCCACGGCGCGCCTCCTTCACGAGGCCGGCGTCGATTTCGCCGTACTCGGGCCCCTGGAGATGTGCACCGGCGATCCTGCCCGGCGCGCCGGCAACGAGTACGTGTTCCAGCAACTGGCTCTGCAGAACATCGAGACCCTCAACGACCTGGGGGTCACCAAGGTCATCACGCAGTGCCCGCACTGCTTCAACACCCTCGGCAACGAGTATCCGCAACTCGGCGGCGAGTACGAGGTGGTACACCACAGCCAGCTCCTCATGGATCTTCTCGCTCAAGGCCGCCTCGAGCCCAAGAACCGCACCGGGGAGCGCATCACCTATCACGATCCCTGCTACCTGGGCCGCCACAACGACGTCTTCGTGGCTCCACGCGATGTGCTGCGCAGGGTCTCCTCCGACGTGGTCGACATGCCGCGCTGTGGCACCGATTCGTTCTGCTGCGGCGCCGGGGGAGCCCGCATGTGGATGGAGGAGCACACCGGCAAGAAGGTCAACATCGAGCGCACCGAGGAGGCGGTGGCCACCGGCGCCGACGTCGTGGCCACGGGTTGTCCCTTCTGCTTCGTGATGCTCGATGACGGCGTCAAGGAGATCGGCGAGGGCGATGAGGTACGGGTGCAGGACATCTCGATGCTTCTGGCCCAGGTGACTATCGACGAATAGCCCTCATGCGCGGTCTTCGCTTTCGTCGAAGCCTCCCTATAGGGAGGTTGCACGCAAATGAGACACCACTGGGCCAAAAGCCCGTGGGAGTGGCGGGGTAATTCAGCGCGCTCTGATTCGGAACGCGGAGCCGTGCTCGTATTCGTTTCCTTCTCCTTGGTGGCGTTGCTGGGTATGGCGGCGCTCGCCCTGGACGCCGGGCAGTTGTATTGGGTGAGGCGCGAGTTACAGAACACGGCCGATGCGGCCGTCCTCGCCGCTGCCGAGCTGCTGCCATCGACCGGATCCGCAAGATCCGCTGCCCTGCAGTACGCCGACCTCAACCGTCCCGGTTCGCTGGCCGGCTCTGACATCGTCTTCGGCAACTGGGATCCGGACTCGTCGACGTTCACACCCAACGGCAGTCCCACCAACGCGGTGGAGGTGACCACGCGGGAGACCGTCGACAACTTCTTTGCCCGCATTCTGGGGGTCAACACCTCCGATGTGACCGCGGTCGCCATCGCCATGCAGGCCAACTCGATCATCGACTTCGAAGGTCCCTTGCCCGGCTTCCAGCCGACGACGCTGTCCACCGGTGACGGCATCTCCGGCCCACCCGTACCCGGGACGGTCACGATCTCCGGCTCTCGGCACGGGCCGATGTACTTCGACGGGACCTGCCGCGGCGGCCCCCGCAGCCGGTGCACCGGAGGCGACACCGATCTCTACCAGCCGACGCAAGGGAACATCCTCATCCTCAGCGAGGACGGCGACTCCAACGATCCCGACGACGACGGCAGGGGCGGCTGGTTCGAGCTCGACTTCTCGGGGTTCGGCGCCGGATATGTCACCGTCGGCTCGCTGGTTCTCATCGATGCCGAAGAAGACGGCCTGGTCACCCTGTATCGCGACGGTGTCGTCGTCAACCAGGCGGTCCTCGGCGGTGTCGCCGACGGGACCATGGAGTACCGCTTCGTCAGCGCCGTTTCCGGCGTCGACTTCATCCGCATCGAGATGTCGGGATCTGGTGCCATCGACGACATCGGCTATCAGTCGGTGTCGTTCCTGGTCCGCTAGGGCCGCACCTCAGGGTGTGATCACCACCAGTTCGTCCGACACGTAGGAAACGGAGCCGGGGCTTTCGTCGGCCAGGACGGCGATGGCGTCTTCATCGAAAAAGACCCATCGCGTCGGCACCAGGATCAGGTCGATCCCGGCCTTGGAGGCCCTGTCTATCCGGTCCGGAGTCGGGAACGGCGGTACGAAGATGTCATTGGCAATCGTGGCGCGGCGAATCTCGTCCTCGAACAGGAGCCAGCGCAGCGGCGCCCCGTAGAGCGTCTCCCGGTGGGCGATGGCCTCGACCCACCACCCCAGGGGAGCATCGTTGAGTGAAGTGACGGCCAGCACGGCCTCGGGCGACGCCGAATCGTCGATGAACTCCAGGCCTTCGACGAGGTCTTCGGTGAGAACGGCATATGTTGCGCGCTGCGTCTCGAAGAACTCCTGCCCGGCAGCGACCTGCCAGCCCCCCAGAATGAGAAGTACGGCGAACGAGACATGGGATGCGATCCTCCAATGACGTTGACGCGGCGGCGATGTCCCCACCCGCTGCGTCCTGCTTTTGATCTCCCCAGCCCAGAGGGCGGTCGCGAGCGCCGCCCAGGGCGTTAGCGCATACAGGAACCGGCTCTCCCTGGTCAGGACCGTCGCCGCGAGTATCGCACCGAAGAGTCCAACGGTGATTCGACCGAGAGGGCTCCGTTGCTTCCAGGCGATGATCGGCCCGGCGAGCAGCGCTCCGCCCAGCAACAGGCGCCACGGCCATCGGAAGTCCCTGTACAGGAACTCGATCTGGTCGACCAGGGTCCCCCAAGTCAATTCGTTGAAGAACGGAGCAGTGCGCGCCGGATTGCCGAATGCATCGAACAATGCGACGTACAGGGGAGTGAGCCACGCAATTGGCAGGACCACGAGCGAAGCGGCAGCGAATCCGGTTCGCAGCGGAGGACGGAGCATCGAGCCGTCGATGAGCATCATCACGCCGACTATCAGGATTGCCAGGGTGGTGAGCGCGCCCACGAAATGAGACGTCATCAGCACTCCGGCGAGTGCCAGGCCGGTTGTGAGTGCGTCGCGCCGCGACCAGGTCCGCATCAGGCGCTCGAAGGAGAGAAGTGTCACCGGCATGATGCCGAGGGCTATGAGCTGTGGGAATCCTCCCCAGGCAGCGGGTTCACCGATCGAGCTTGCTCCCAGTACCAATAGTGCCGCGGGCAAGGCGGCGGCTCCCGAGTTCGACCAGCGCATGGTCAGATACACCCCCATCGCGGGGAGAGCGGCGGCCAAAGCTCCCAGCAGTGAGATGCCGGCGGCCAACCCGAGCAGTCCGACCGCAGCCTTGGAAGCCAGCGGAACCAGTGGTGGATAGACGATCGTCGGCGAGCGGACGCCGTTACCGAAGATCTGGTCGCCGTAAGCGAGCCAATTCCCACCGTCGATGGTCGGCGGCACCCCCGCGGCGTGGAGTGTTCTGAAGCGGAGGTAGATGAGCAGCACGACCGCCGCGCCGAACCAGAGATCCGCCCACGTGAATCTGCGGCTGTCGCGGACAACTACTGCGCTGCTTGCGCCAGCGCTTGGTCTTGCTGTCACGGGCCGAGAATCAAGGCTCGCGGTCAGTTCCCCGAGCCGCCTCGTGGATCAGCTCCAGCATCTCTGCGGCGTTCGCCGTCACGGCCCGATTCCGATATCCCGATTGGTGGGCCAGCATTCGATACACGAGGCCGAAGGCCGCGAGCACGGCACCGGTGATCACCAGTGATTGTGCCAACCCTGCCAGGCCAAGGGCCCGCTCCGGCGAGGAGCTGCCGGCTATCCACACGGCGAAGAGAACGAGATCGATGGCAAGGCCGGCAGTCATTGCGAGAGTTCCAACAGCGGCACAGCCGAGAGCGAACCGCTTGTCACCAACGACCGAGAAGTGACGCATCACCTTTCGGCTGATGAGAGACGAGTGGTGAGCCATGACCGCACCGGACAGCGCGGCCATAGTGCCCAGCGTCATGAGGATGGGGCCGATGAAGATTGGCTGCCAGCGAACCGGGCCGAGTTCGAACCCCATCGGATTGAGCAGCGAGAGGATGCTGAGAAGAAGACCCAGCCCGAGCATCGCGATGCCCGGCCAGAAGAGGAGGAGATGGGGCGCGAGCAGGAATATGAGTCTCAGGTGGCGCCAGCCGTCCCGGAGCGAATGCAGCTTCGACGAACCGACTCGTGGGCGGTAGCCGAGCGGCACCTCGTTCACGCGTAAGCCCTGTTGCGAGGCGCGGATGAGCATCTCGGAAGCGAACTCCATGCCGGGAGTCTGCAGGTGAAGGGCGTTCAACTGCCGGGCGTGGGCGGCCCGGTATCCCGTCTGGCTGTCCTGCACCGCCAAGCCACTGCAGGCCCGCCTGACGAGGAAGCTGAGAATCGGGGTGCCTACAAAGCGATGCAGCAGGGGCATCGTCTTCCTCTTCCTTCCATTGAACCGGTTGCCGAGCACGAGGTCTGCGTCATCGGCCAGCAGCGGGGCAACGAGGCGATCGAGACGTGACAGGTCGTAAGTGCCGTCGGAGTCGGCCATGACGACGATCGAGCCGCGGGCTTCCTCGAGGCCGCGCTGTAGCGCGGCGCCGTAGCCTTCAATCGGCTCGCGGACGACTCTCGCCCCGGCATCGCGCGCCAGGCGGCTGGAGCCGTCGGTTGATCCGTTGTCTATCACGAGCACTTCCCCAGTGAGCCCGGCTTCGGCCAAGCCGAGCCGAGCCTCTTCGATGCAGCCGACCACGGAGGCCGCCTCGTCGAGACAGGGGAGCACGACTGTGACCAGGGGTGTGTCTTGCGCGGCCTGTGTCATCGGTTTACTGCTCGGTACAGCCACCACCAGACCCCGCCGAGAGCCACGATGGCGGCGGCTACAACGCGGCTCAGGAGCAGCTGATCGAGGCCCGCCGGATCGGTGTCTGCCGGGACTTCATCTGTGATCGGTGGCTCGGGTGATGGAGCCGACGTGGTGGTCGGAGAAAGCGATGTGGAGGTGCTGGACGTACTCATCGGCTGGGCGTCTGGGGCTGCCTCACCGACGAGCGAGATCTCCGCAGTGAGCACTCTTGTGGCTCCGTCAGCCGTCACTCCCGTCGCCGCGATCGTCACAGATTCGGTCGCCAACTCGACGGGAATCACGATCTCCCCGACGAATCTTCCTGCCTCGTCGGTGTCGATCGTGCCAAGTTCGATCTCCTCGCTCCCATCTCCAAGCCGCAGGGTGACGAAGACGACCGAGCCGCCGATGTAGCCCTGGCCCGAGAGTTGAGCGGTCAGCGTGGTTTCAATTGCGACATCGAGTTCGCCGGTCTCTGTGGCGTACTCCTGGGCCCACGCCGTCGGAGCCAATGCCAGCCCGAGTGCAAGCGCGGCAAGCCCAACGCGCCACAGATTTCCCATCCGCGTATCTAACCATCGGATCGCTTTTGTTCGGCGGACCCTCCGGTCAGCTCCACAGCCAGCGCGAGGAAGGAGTCTGTCACGAGGGCCCAGTCGTAGGCACCCGCTCTCTTCACAGCTCGAGCTGCCATGGCCCGGCGTGACTCCTGGTCGTCGAGTAGGTGGTCGAGAGCTTTCGCCAGGGCACGAGGGTCGGGCGCGACCGCGAGTCCTTCGATACCGTTTCTGACCAGTTCGCCTGTAGCGCTTTCTGGGGACCTGCAATAGACGACCGGGAGACCCGCGGCCATTGCTTCGAGCGCAAACATGCCGAATCCCTCTCTGGCCGATGGCTGGATTGCCACATCGGATCTGGCGAGGTATCGCCAGAGTTCGTCACTCGTCGGCAGCGTGCCTTCGAACCGGACCGCCTGCTCGATCCCGAGATCCCTTGCTCGCGCCGCGAGAGCAGTCCGGTCGGCCCCGCCGCCGATGATTCGGAGCAGGGGGCCGGACCTCTTGGCGGCGAGGATGGCGACTGCATCCAGAAGCAGGTGGAGCCGTTTGTCTTCAATCAGCCTGCCGGCGAACACGATTGGCACTCGATCGCGTGGCGCGGCCGGCGACGACTGCTCGGATTGGACGAGTGACGTGATCAGCTTCCTGGGGACTCCGTTGGGGACTATTGAGACCGGGGTTCCGCGAGCCTCTTCAACCCGCGAAGCAGTGAGTTGACTCACAGCGATGGCTCGGGTTCCTCGACCGGTTGCCCATCGCTCTACCGCGGTATATGCCCGCCACGATCCGAGCCATCCATAGCGACGCCAGTACTCACCCCAATGCTCGTGCCAAGTGATGATGAGCGGCACCCTGGCGCTACGGCACCTTCGCGCCAACGGGAAGATGTGGAGGAAAGGGATGTTCGCGGTCTCGACCAGGTCGAAATCGGCAACTGGGAGGCGGCGGCAATGCCAGGCGAGTCGAAGCGCCTGTAACAAGGATCTCTTCCCTCGTCGAGTGTGCAGCGGGCGGGGCCTCGCAAGAGGGAGGATCTCGACTCCGGAAGGTGATATCACTGCAGAATCGGCGAACCCGGCGATCGTCACCTGGTGGCCCCGCGCCGCCAAGGATTCGGCCAAGGCTCGGTTGCGGTGCTCGACGCCGCCAACCGTCTCCGGGTAGATCGCGTCGTAGACGAACAGAAACCTCACCCGGGAGGCCTCAGCCAACTCCGCAGGTCGGGTGTCCCCGATCCTGGCGACATCTCAGCCGAAGGTACCGGTCACCGTGGTGACAACACCGGCCGTCACGGTCGCGGTCTGACAGTCGGGAGCGTTCAGTCCGATGAAGTCACCAAAGCAGACCTCGTAGCTTCCGGCGGGGAGGTCGGTCCAGGTCCCCCAGTCGTCGCGGGGAATCCCATCGACGAAGATCGTCGCCGCCAACGCCGGACTGGTGGATACTTGAAGCCAGCCGCGTGCCGCGAAAGAGCCGGTTACCTCCGTTGTCGAGCCGGCGAGTACGGACACCGTTTGTGGCGAAGGCGTGGTGAAGCCCTCGACGTCGGTGAATGAGACTTGATACTCGCCGGGCGGCAGCTTGAGCCAGTTGAGTCCCCAAGTGTCACGGGCGATTCCATCGACGATGATCTGCGAGGGCAGCGGAGGATCGGTCGTGGCGCGCAGCATCCCGAACCCGGAAGATCCCGGCGCCCCCGGGCTGTCCGCATAGGCCCCAACGACGTCCGTGGTTGCTGCAGCTGTGACCGCAACGATCTCGCAGGGCGGCGCCATGTAGTCGGCAACGTCGCCAAAGCAGACTTCGTAATCCCCGGGGGGAAGATCGGTCCACAGGCCCCAGTCGTTACGAGGCATTCCGTCGACCGAAATCGTGCCGGGGACGGCAGGGCTGGTGGCGACCCGGAGGAATCCACGCTGATCGAAGGTGCCCGTGACTGTTGTCGTAGCCCCTTCGCTTGCAGTCACCGTCTGGGGCGGCGGTGTGTCAAAGCCCTCAACATCGGCAAAGGACACCTCGTACGTCCCCGGCGGGAGCTTTGCCCAAGTGAGTCCCCACGAGTCGTAGGGCACGCCGTCCACGAGGATCTGCGACGCCACCGGCGGGCTCGTCACCACTCTGAGAAGCGCCGGTTGGCGGCACCCGGAGCCGTAGCCCCAGGTCAGGTCGCGCTCCACGAACCAGTTGTCCAGGTCGGCACCTGGGGCGCGGACGCCACCGAGTACGACGCGGAGATCGCCGTCGGACCCGACCAGATACAGGTCGTCCCGCCCGTCGCCGTCGTAGTCCTCGGCGGCCAGGGTTTCGTCGTCGGCCGCCGTCACCGCGGTGGTGATGGAGACCGGCGAAGCGGTGAAGCCGCCGCCGCCGTGCGCGACCTGCAGCGTGGCCGGGGAGTCGGGAGAGAGAGCGTAGAGATCGGGCACCACGTCGAGGTCGTGGTCACCGAGGGAGAAACGCCACTGGGCCGTGGTGCTGACCGGCAGGGTGACGTCCACCTGCTTCGCGGCGAACGCCGGGCCGGTCCAGACCTCGACACGGGTGGTGGCTCCGGGCGTGACCGCGTAGAGATCGACGTTGGTGTCGCGATCGTGGTCGGCCAGCAGGTACTTCGCTCCGGTCCCGGTGGGCACCGCAGTGGTCACGGTGTCCACCAACTGCGGCGTGCCTGTGATCGTCGTCCCGCCGCCCACAGTCGTGACGATGTTGTAGATCCGGGCAACCACCGTCGGTCCCGACTCGTCGAGCAGCCATACCTCGGGACGGCCGTTACGCGTGTAGTCGACCATGTGCACCGAGTCGACCGGCCCCGCCGGAGCGGGAGCCCAGTTGGAGGCGCTGCACACCTCGTAGCTGTACTTGCCGATGGCGGCCTCGATGACGAAGTCGCCCGTGTTGAAAGCCTGCTGGAACCGCATCACATCGGGTGATCCGTCCCTGTCGATATCGGTGGAAAAGTGGGCCTTGGTCGGGATCGTCACGTTCAGGGCGTTGGGCAGCGCCACCGCGGTGTCGAACGACGAGGCCGAAGTGTCGGCGGGATAGGGTGCGGGGTCGGGCCCGTATCCGGTCGTGTGGATGGGGCCCATCCAGGCGAAGTGCATCGGGTCCTTGATCGAGATCCAGTCGCCACCCCAGCACCAGCCGGCGTCGCGCCAGGCGTCGACGAACCAGGTGGGCATGTCGGTGATGAGTACGTTGTCGGCCCGATAGGGGTTCGTGTCGGAATTCACGTCGATGGCGGCGCCGACGCCGTGGAAGGAGAGGTGTCGGCCGGGCGGGATCGTCGCCGGGTTGTACGACCAAGTGTCGCTGCGTATCTCGTAGACGTTTCCGTTCGCGGCTTCGACGGCCAGGTTGGCCAGCACCTGGTTGAACGCGGGGAGGACCCGCTCGTGGACGTACAGCGTTTTGGGCTGCCCGGGAAGGTTGACCGGCACCAGGTCGGCGCTCACCTCACCGATGGTGCGCCCGTAGTAGTCGGCCCACGGCCCGTGGAGTTCGGTGCTGGCAGGTAGGGCGCTGTACGGGAAGGCGGGGTCGTACGGCCCGGGTCCCATGTGCGGTCCGCGCACCCCGTTGACGGCGCCGCACCCCGGTGACTCGCTGAAAGACAGGACGGTGTCGCTGCCTGCCGCCGGCCGGGCCACTACGGCCGCCACCGACAGGACGAGGCCGACGGCGACCAGGAGGCTGAGACTGCGCCGGGCGCGCATGCCTACCGGGAGGTCCCCAACGGGAGGCTCGCCGCGAGGTAGCCGCGGCCGGTCAACGACGCCTCCGCGGGGGACGTGCAAGGGGAACCACGGGCGGAAGATAACCGGGCTTCCTCCATACGAGGTGTATCGGCCGGCATCACCGCACACTCGACCCGATAGGGTGTCGCGGTGCCCGACCCCACCGAGGAAGCACCCAAGGTCGAGCTCCATCTCCACCTCGAGGGGGCGATCCCCTTGGAGACGCTGTGGGGTCGGATCGAGTCGAACGGCGGTGATCCCGACGTCCCCGATCTGGTCGCGCTGCGTCGCCGCTTCCGCTTTCGCGATTTCGCTCACTTCATCGACACCTGGTGGTGGATGACCGGTTTCTTGCGCACCGAGGAGGATTTCGAGGCGGTGGCAGCGGCGGTCGCCGCCAGCCTCGCCGCGCAGAACATCATCTATGCCGAGGCGTCCTTCTCGCCGACCGATTTCGAGCGGCACGGCCTCACGCCTCAGCAGATAGGCCTGGCCGTGCGGCGTGGATTGAACTCCGTTGCGGACACCCGGGTGGTGCTCAACGTGGACCTCGTGCGGGACACCGGTCCCGAGAAAGCTGCGGCGACCTTGGAGGCAGTGCTGGAGATCGCCGCCGATGCCGACGTCCGGGGAATCACCATCGGTGGCTCCGAGCAGCTGCATCCTCCCGAGCCATTCGCCGCCGTCTACCGGCGCGCCGCTGCTGCGGGACTGCGCCTCACCGCACATGCGGGCGAGGCTGCCGGCCCCGAGAGCATCTGGGGAGCCCTGCGCTCCCTCGGTGTGGAGCGGGTCGGTCACGGCGTCCGCGCGGTGGAAGATCCGGCCCTCGTCGATCACCTCGTCCGCGAGCGCGTCCCGCTGGAGGTGTGTCCCACCTCGAATGTGCGCACAGGCGTCGCTCCGAGTTGGGAGGGCCACCAGGTGCACGCGCTCCTCGCCGCCGGCGCCAATGTGACGCTCAACAGCGACGACCCGACCCTCTTCAACTGCTCGCTCGCCGGCGAGTTCCGGGCACTGCCTGATGCATCCATGCGGGAACTGACGCTGGCGGCAGTGGCGGCCTCGTGGCTCGATGTCGATGAGCAGGCGGCGTTGGCGGATCGCGTCACCGCCTGGTGGCTCAGGGCCTGAGGAGCGGAGACGCTTCAGCCGGGGCCGGAACCTGCCGACACAGTCTCCATGAAGTGCTCGCGTTGCAATGGGGATGCCGTCGTTCGGCGCGGCGAGGCCTACTACTGCGGCAAATGCGCCGTGTCGGCCGACTGGCAGCAGCTGATCGCCACCATCCAGGACGCCCGCGTGGAGACTCCCGTCGCCGGCGCCGAGGTGGCCAAGTCCGCCTGATCAGGTCCTTCGACGGGTTCAGCCACCTGCCCTGATGTTTGCCGCCGCGGCGATGAGCGCCGCGGTGGCGTCTTCGCCGTCCCGAATCGCGTCGAACGCCGCACCCAGTTCGATCCAGGCGAGGTCGGTCGCAGTGATCGTCGGCACCGGATGTCCGCGCCGGGCCGCCTGGATGAAGGCGACGAGATCGGGGTCTTCGTCGTAGCCGATGGTGGCCGGGGCAAGGCCCATGGCGACGGCTATGGGATCGGCGTTGCCGGGAGCGGCCAGGTAGTCCTCGGCGAAGGCCACGGCCGCCTCCTTATCGGGGGAGAAAGCGTTCACCCACGCGGCGGTCACCCGGATTGGCGTCGGTGCCGGCTCGCTCCCGATGGTGGGGATGGGCTCTGTCAGGTACACGACTCCGGCGACCCCCAACGCGGCGAGCGTGGCCGCGTCGCCCCAGATCAAGGGAGCATCGCCTTCGACGAACCGATCGACGGGGGGCGTCTCGTCGTCGCCGATCAGGATTCCGGCGCCGTCGATCACGGATTGCAGGATCAAGCCTCCGGCGACGGCTCCGGAGTCGGCCACACCGATGTCGTCTTCGTCCCAGCCGTCGAACTCATCCGGCGCGAACAGGTACCCGCCGAGGGCGGTGAGGAATGGGTAGAGGACGTCGCCGGAGCCGGCGGGCAGGATCAGACAGGGATCCGAATCGGGACCACAGCCCGATGCGAGATCCTCCACGGCGGCGGGTGCCACCGCACGGGCTACCGGATCGCGGAACTGCACGATGGTGTCGAGGGCGAGGGGCACGCCATACGCGATGCCGCGCAATATGACGGCGGCAGCCGCCCCGGCGACCACCTCGCTGCGGACGGCGAGCGGCTCGGCGATGCCGGCCCGGGTCAGTTGACCGAGCCAGGCATGAGGCCCGATGAAGACGTCGGGTCCTGCATTCGGGTCGGCCAGGATGACCGCCAGCATCGCCTCGTAGCCGAGTGCTTTCACCTCCACGCGGATTCCGGAGTCGATCTCGAAGGCGTCGGCCGCCGCGCCCACGGGCCGCACGGCATCGTCGGGGACCCACACCTCGAGCGAATCGGTCGTCGTCTCTACGGGTACGGCGAGGGTGGAAGGCGGCAGCGTCGAGGTGGTAGTCACGATCAGAGACGTCGGTGTCGGCAGCGTCGTATCTGGGGCTGCCGTGCTGGTGCAGGCGGCAGCGACGAGCGCCAAGATCGTGGTGGAGATGTGGATGCGACGCATCGTTCCCTCGTCGGCGTGCGGCGGCACGATACCCCGAGTTCGCCACGGGTCGGCCCCTTGCCGATGCGTAGGCTCGCTTGCATGGTCGAAGTGCTGGTGACCGGGGGTACGGGCGTGCTCGGCCGTCGCGTCGTCGCCCGGCTCGGAGATGCCGGACACGACGCCATCATCGCCTCACGTCGCGCTGGTCGCCGCGGCAAAGAGGAGGTGCGCCGCATCGACCTCAGCGGCGGCTTCGGCCTCGAGGACGCCGTTGCCGGGGTCGACGTCGTCATCCACCTCGCCTCGAGCCCGTTTCGCCGCACGCGCCAGGTCGATGTGGACGGCACGAGAGCGCTGGTCGCCGCCGCCGCCAACGCCGGCGTATCACACCTGATCTACATGTCGATAGTGGGCATCGATGAGATCCCGATGCGGTACTACCGCGCCAAGCGGGAGGCGGAGGCGATCGTTGCCGCCGGGGCGGTGCCGTGGACGATCCTGCGGTCCACCCAATTCCATCAGCTCTTGTCCGGTGCTCTGTACGGCGCCCGATGGTTCCCGCTGCTAGTCGCCCCCCGCCGCATGCGCTTTCAGCCGGTCGATGCCGATGAGGTCGCCGCCACGCTCGTTGCCGCGGTAGCCGGCGGACCCGCCGGGAGATTGCCCGATCTGGGGGGACCAGAGGTGATCGACGCCGGTGAACTGATCGCCTCCTGGCTGCAGGCCACCGGCCGACGTCGCCCGGTTCTACGCATTCCCGCATTGGGGAAGGTGCTGCGCGGCTTTGGCGCCGGGGCCAACCTCACGGCGTCCGGGGAGCGGGGCACGGTGACCTGGGTGGACCATCTCGGAGCCCTTCCCTAGGGCCGGCAACTATCCACGCCCCCTGTGGATAACTCGGCTACGGTGACTCGACGCAGCCAGGAGGACACGCGCGGTGGCAACGGAGACCGCCAGCTTCGGCGCGGGAAAGCGTGAGAGTCACGACGCCTCGGCGTTCTACCGTCGCAGGCTGCTCGAGCATGTCCCCAAGCCGACAATGGGGGAGCCGCAGGCGCCACCCGAGGAGATAATCGACACCCTGTTCTGCTCTTCGTCGGAGGAGATGACCGAGATCCCCGACGACTGCGTGGCGCTGATGGTCACCTCACCCCCCTACAACGTGGGGAAGGACTACGACGACGATCTGAGCCTCGATGAGTACCTCGAGCTCCTCACCCGGGTGCTCGCGGAGACGGTGCGCGTTCTGGAACCGGGGGGACGGGTCGCCGTCAACGTGGCCAACCTGGGGCGCAAGCCATACCTCCCGCTCAACCACCACGTCGCCGGGATCCTGCAGGATCTCGGCCTCCTGCTGCGCGGTGAGATCGTGTGGCAGAAGGCCCAGGGCGCTGGCGGATCGTGTGCCTGGGGCTCGTGGCGCTCGGCAAAGAACCCAACGCTGCGCGACGTTCACGAGTACGTCGTCGTCGCCTCCAAGGGCGCATATCGGCGCAGCCGCATCGGACGGGACACGATCACCAAGGACGAGTTCCTCGAGGCGACGACCTCGGTGTGGTCGATCAAGCCCGCATCGGCGCGACGCGTGGGCCATCCCGCCCCGTTCCCGGTGGAGCTGCCGCGGCGCCTGATGGAGCTGTACACGTTCGAGGGTGATCTCGTGCTCGATCCGTTCATCGGTTCGGGTACCACGGCGGTGGCCGCCATCGAGTCCGACCGTCATTTCGTCGGCTACGACAACGATCCGGCCTACGTCGAGATCGCCCGCGCCCGTGTCGCCGCGGCGCGGGGGATCAGCGCCACGGCGTGAGGCCCCCGGACCGGGCTCTTCTCAGGACCTTGCTATGGATGACCACGGGTGCCGCCGCGGCGGTGCCGGCGCTGATCATTCCCGAGCCCGACGATCCGCTGCTCACGCTGACGATCCATCTGTCGCTGCTGGTCGTGTTCTCCGTTGGTCTCACTTTTCACCTGGCACCCCTGGCCGACGAGCCCTGGTTCGCAGGCCTGGGCGTCGGTAGCCGCGGCCGCCGGGCTCTCACCTGGGTCGCAGTGATCGTGATGGTGACCGGTTCCACCGGACTGGTCACGCTGGCCACTTCGGCGGCGCTTCGTTACGACCCGTCCCTGCAGTTCTTGCAGATGCTGTCGGCGCTCGACATCGCCTGGGTTGCGTCGGCCCTGGCTCTGGGCCTGCGGCGCCTCCGCGGCGGGGGTGTCGCCCTGGGTGGGGCGGCTTTGCTCGGGGTCGTGTGCGTCTGGGCGATCTGGCGTTACCTCGACATCGTCGGCTTCACTGCTGCGGGGGGATGGCTGCTGCGGGCTTCGGAGCTCAACCGGCTCGTCCTCCCCTATGACGCCGGTGCGGCGGTAGTCGCCGTCGTCGCCTTCTCCCTCGGAGTCAGGAGATCCTCGGGCTGACGGCGCATCCCAGGCTCCAGTCGTAGGACTGGAAGACGGTCTTGGGTCGCGCCGACTGCAGCCATTCGGCATCGGCCTCGTCCAGCCAGAGCCTCAAAGAGAATGTGACCCGGCGCGGCGTCGCCGGGAGAAGTGTCGGCATGCGGTGCGGCCGGACGAAGTCGGCTCCGTACCAGAGGAACACCCGGGAGACGCGGGCTACCCCCGTATCGCGGTCTGCTACGAACCCGCCCGCGGCGAGGAAATAGCGCATCTGCTCTTCGAGCTGGTGGTTGACGGCATCCCCGCGGTAGGCCTCGAAGCGAAGCGTGGGGCAGGACACCGACCCGCACACGAGCGCACCGTGGATGCGCGGGTCGCCGAACCGGCGCAGCTTGCCGTGCTCTATCCCTTCGAGGCTCAGCGACTCGGCACCGCGGCGCACCACCTCGGCGCCGAAGCCGCCGCGGATGTCGAGAACCGAGTCGTGCCCCGAGGCTGCGGTCCGTCCCGCCAGTGCCAGAGCGGCGGCGTTGTACAGGTTGAGCCAGTAGGCCAGGGCCGCGTCGCGGGTGAGTGAGTCGGGGTCGACGCCGGCGAGCCCGTCCACGTAGTCGTCGATCTCTTGCCTCAAGTCGGTCAAGGCGGCGACCCCTCCGGCCTCCACCGCCTTCAGGATCGGGTCGAGTTCGGAGTGGTCGGCGTCACCCGATCCGCCCGGCCGCGGTGGGTCGAGCCGGCGGGCACGCAACATGGAGATGAAGACGGAGATCGGGTTGGGTCCGGCCACGGTCGATGCAACACCGGAGCGGGGAAGAAACGTCCCGAGGATTGGTCACGCATCCCACCGCAGCCAGGCGCCGTGGTGGTCGGCCACGCCGAGCGTCATCTCCGTGACCGACCCGTGGTGATATCCCTCGTACTGGATCGGCGCCGGTTCGGCGGAGCCCCGCACCACCATGTCCATGCCGACTCGATGCACCTCGCGGCGTTTCGAGATCTCGCCCATGACCTCGTCGAGCCCGTCGCGCTGCTCGGGACTGAACTGGTTGAGGACGTACGAGTGATAGACGACCAGTGCCGAATCCGCGGGCGCGGCGCCGGCGAGGTCGGAAAGGAGTTCGACGGCGTCCCCACGGACCACGCGCGGCGGCGCCACGGCGGTGATGGCTAGGGCTCGTTCGAAGCGGTCGATGCGGTCGAGCTGCTCCGGCCAGAGCAGGGCTCTCACCCACCGCACTGCTTCAGGGTCGGAGAGGTCGACGGGGTGGAGGTCGATCCCGCGGCGCCACGACACCGAGGGAATCGGATCGATGGGGGGCAGGTCGCCGAAGCGCAACTCGGTGTCGACGTGAAGCGCGGCGGTTGGGTCGCCGGCGGTGAGGCCGCTTCCGTAGTCGTAGTGATAGCGGTCGAATGCCAGGTTGAGGCCGGCGCTGGGCCCGATCTCGATCAACGCCAGCGGTGCCGCCGTTCGCGCCCGGACCCAGGCGAAAGCCGGAAGCAGCGCCGTGCAGCGCCGCACCTCATTGGTCTGCACGGTGCGCGACGCCACGAGTTCGGTGAGCTCCGCCTCGTTCGCCCGACAGAACGCGGCGAACAGCTCGACGGGATCGCCCTCGGGGACCGCTCCGGCAGGCCGCAGGCTGGGGTAGTGGGCGGCCAGTCCGGGGTCGGCTCCATCGAGGAGCAAATGCTGGACGGCGGCGAACAGGATGTTCGCCGGCGGCTGCGAGTAGGGCGCCGCAGCAAGGATGCCGTGCACGGTCTCGTCGGAAGCCAGCGCGATGGCGATCCGCCCGTAGAGCGGCGTCTCGGCGGCGGCAAACCGTCCGAAGGTGGCTAGTCGCTCGGCGATGCGTCCGCCATCTGGCCTGTCTCGGTTGGCCACGCCGGCGACGCTAACCGGGGGTGGCGCAGAAGAAGCCGGTGCCTCACTGGACCTCGAGGGACTCGAGGAGGTCGGCGACCCGTCTCTGGATCTCGTCACGAATGGGCCGCACCGCCTCGAGGGGCAGGCCGGCGGGGTCATCGAGCTCCCAGTCCTCGTAGCGCACCCCGGGATAGAAGGGGCATTCGTCGCCACAGCCCATCGTTATGACCGCATCGGCGGTACGGATCGTCTCGTCATCCCAGCGCTGCGGGCTCGCCGCGGTGATGTCGATGCCCAGTTCGGCCATCGCCGCGACGGCGGCCGGATTGACTACCTCCGCCGGCTCGGAGCCCCCGGAGAAGACCTCTACCGAGTCGCCGCCGAGGCTGCGGGCGAGCGCCGCGGCCATCTGCGATCGACCGGCGTTGTGGACGCAGAGGAACACGATTCGAGCCGTCACGATCCGATCCTAAGGCGAGCCCGGTTGCACGCCGCTTTCGGCCAGAATGTCGTCGGCCGTCGATCGGGGTTGCGACACATGCTGAAGCGCTCGGCCCGGGCACTGCTCCGCATCTTCGGGTGGCGGGTCGACGGCGCCATCCCGCCCCACCCGAAGATGGTGGTGATCGGAGCGCCGCACACCTCCAACTGGGATTTCCCACTGGCGATGCTGGCGGCGCCCGCCCTCGGTCTACGCATTCGCTGGCTGGGAAAGCACACCATCTTTCGCAAGCCGTTCGGCTGGTTCTTTCGCATGCTCGGCGGGATCCCGGTCGATCGCTCCCGTGCCTCCGGCGTGGTCGACCAGACGGTGGCGGCATTCACTGCGGCGGAGCGGCTGGTGTTGGTGATCACCCCCGAGGGATCCCGGGAACGCCGCAGCCACTGGAAGGGCGGCTTCTACCGCATCGCCGTCGGCGCCGCGGTGCCATTGGTGCTCGTGGGGGTCGACGGGGCCTCCAAGACGATCCGAGTCGGCCCGTCTCTCACGCTGCGCGGCGATGTTGCCGCCGAGATGGATCAGATCCGGGGGTTCTTCACCGGCTACGGGGGCCTCAAGCCGGATCGCGTCGGGCCCATCCGGCTGCGCGAGGAGGGCTGACCGCCCGGTCTCCTCACAAACCAATGATGTCGTCGGGCCGTACCGGGACCCTGGTCAGGGCCCGGCCCGTGGCGGCCCTGATGGCGGCGACGACGGCCGGGGTGGAGCTGATCGTGGGTGGCTCGCCAATGCCCTTGGCACCGAAGGGGCCCCAATGGTCGGGGACCTCGACGAGGCGGCTGGCGACGTCGGGGGCATCGAGAGTGGTGGGCAGGAGGTAGTCGGTGAAGTTCGGGTTGCGGATCACTCCGTCGTCGACCACCAGCTCCTCCATCACCGCAAAGCCGACTCCTTGCAGGATTCCCCCTTCCAGTTGGCCGACGATCGCTTGGGGGTTGAGCGCCTTGCCCACGTCCTGGGCGGTGTCGACCTGGACGACGCGGACCAGGCCCAGCTCCAGGTCGACGTCGACCACGGCGCGGTGCGCGGCTACGGCGAATCCGGCGTGGATGGACCCCTGGCCAGCCTCGTCCGGCCTCTCGGTCGGGGGGTGTCGGAAGCGCACCGAGCTCTCCACCGGCCCCTCGGCGCATACATCTGCAATCGTGGCTACGAGCTCGCCGGAGCGGTATACGCCGTCGTCGCGCAGCTCGTCGCCGTCGTGGGCTTCGAGGACCTTGTCGCGGAGGTCGATCGAAGCGGCATGGACGGCGCCCCCCGTCATCTGTGTCTGGCGCGATGCCGAGGTCGAGCCCGCCGAGCCGATCTGCGAGGTGTCGTCCCAGACCACCGCCACCTGCTCCAGGCCGAGGACGCTGCGAGCGATCTGCTGACAAATGGTGACCAGGCCCTGGCCCACTTCAATGGCGGCCGTGTGCACCTCCACTCCGGCCGGGGTGAGCACGACCCGGGCGTCGGCGTAGTCGTCGAAGGCCTCCGAGAAGGCGAGGTTCTTCAGGCCGAGGGCGTAGCCGACGCCGCGCCGCACGGCCTCGGATGGCGTGGTCAGGCCGACTCCTCCGGGGAGGCGAAGGGGATCGGATGCCGGGGCTTCAGCCGGAAGCGGGATCGACTCCAATTCATCGATCACATCTTGGGTGGGCAGGGAGCCCTCGACGATCTGACCCGACGTGGCCAAGGCGTCGCCCGCACCGAGGGCGTTGCGCCGGCGAACCTCCAGCGGGCTGATGCCGAGCTCGGCGGCGAGGCGGTCCATCTGGCTCTCGTAGGCGAAGCACACCTGCACCGCACCGAAGCCGCGCATCGCTCCCGCCGGCGGGTTGTTGGTCCTCGCCGCGGCGGCTTCGGTGAAGACGTTGTCGCATTTGTAGGGGCCGACCGTGAAGTACGCCGCATTGGCCAGGACGGCCGGGCTGGTGTGGGTGTAGGCGCCGCCGTCGAGCACCAGACGGGCGGTCACCTTGACGAGGCGACCCTCCTCGTCGGCTTCGTGGCGGTACCACATGCGCGCCGCGTGCCGCTTGACGTGGCCGGCGAACGACTCGGTCCTGTCGTAGACCATCTTGACGGGGCGGCCGGTGCGCAACGCGAGGAGGGCGATGTGGATGTGCAGCGAGATGTCCTCGCGGGAGCCGAAGGCGCCGCCGATCCCGGTGGGATGGCATCGGACCATGTCGTCCGCCATGTCGAGGCAGGCCACGATCTGGCGGTGATCGACGTGTACCCACTGAGTCGTCACGTACAGGTCGAGGCCGCCCTGGCCGTCGGGGATCGCCAGCCCGGCCTCGGGCCCGAGCGGTGCCTGGTCCTGGGTCGCCGTCTCGTAGTAGCCCTCGACGACGATCGCGCCGGTGGCGTCCGGGTCGCCGCGCCGGATCTCCAGCTCGCGAAAGATCTCACCGGCCGCCGCGGCCGCTTCGGGATCCGTGGCCGGCTCAAGGGGCTCCCACTCGACGAGGATCGCCTCCGCGGCGCGCCGCGCCGTTTCCGGGTCGTCGGCGGCCACGACGGCGACCGGCTCACCCCAGTAGCGCGCTTCGCCGTCGCAGAGCACCGGCTGATCCTGCTCGTCCTGGCCGAAGGCGGGCAGCCCGGGGACGTCCTCCTGCGTCAGCACGGCATGGACGCCGGCCATCGCCAGGGCCGCGGTGGTGTCGATGGCGGCGAGACGGGCACGGGCGTGCGGGCTGCGCCGCGTGGCGCCCCACAGCATGTCGTCGGCCTCGAGGTCTGAGGCGTAGGCGAAGTTACCGGTCGTCTTGGGGATGGCATCGGGCCGGCGCACGCTCTCTCCGATGCCGCCGCGGACCCGGGTGATGGTCGGCGCCGTCATGGGCTCTCTCCGGCGGCGAGGCGGGCCATGGCGCGCAGGATTCCCCCGTATCCGGTGCAGCGGCAGATGTTGCCCGACAGGGCCTCCCGTACCTCGTCTTCGCTGGGATGAGGGTTCCCTTCCAGGAGATGCACGCCGGCAACGACGAATCCCGGCGTGCAGAAGCCGCACTGCACCCCACCCTCGGCGACGAGTGCCTCTTGGACGGCGTTCACCTCGTCTTCGGCGGCGAGCCCCTCGACGGTGGTGACGGTGGCGCCCTCACAGTCGGCGACCATGACCAGGCATGAGCAGACGAGCTCACCGTCCAGTACCACGGTGCAGGAGCCGCATTCGCCCTGCTCACATGCGTTCTTGGAGCCGCGCAGCCCGAGGTCGTCGCGCAGCACTCGCAGCAGACTCTCCCATCCCGCCGTCGCGGCAGTGCGGTCCTCCCCGTTGACGGTGAAAGAGACGGTCATGCCGCCAGGCATCTTTCCAGAAGTCGGGAGGCGAGCACCCCGGCGGCGTGACGCCGGTACTCGGCGGTGGCGCGATGATCGGTTATCGGCTGCACCTCGGCGGCGACGCGGCGGCCGAATTCGGCGACGGCCGCAGACGATGGCGACTTCTCCGCGTTGATCATCTCCTCCGCCCGATAGGCACGCATCGGCGTGGGTGCGACCGACCCCAAAGCGACACGGAAGCCGCTCGAGGAGCGGGCCACGATGCAGCTGACCGTGGCGATCACCATGGCGTTGCGGAGGCCGATCTTGGCGAACTCCTGGACGGCGGGTACCTCGTCGGGGAGGACGATCGCGGTGATCATCTCGTCCTTTTGCAGCGAGGTCTCTTTCACCCCGATGAAGAACTCGTCCCACGGAACGACACGAGGCTCCCGACCGTGTGCGGCCACCTCGATGCCGGCGTCCATGGCGGCTATCCAGGCGAGCCCGTCACCGGCGGGGCTGGCGGTGCCGACGTTGCCGCCGATCGTCCCGGCGGCGCGAATCTGTGGTGAGCCGACCGTCCGGGCGGCCTGGGCCAGTGCCGTGTGGGGAGCCCGCTCGAGACGTGCCCAGGTGACGCCGGCTCCGATCCGGGTCGGGTCGAGCTTCTGCAGCTCCTCGACGCGGCGCAGGCCGATGACCCGCGAGGGACGGTGGTGGGCGAGATTGACTTCGACCATCAGATCGGTTCCGCCGGCGAGGAATTCGGCTTCGGGATCGTCGGCCTTGGCGGCGACTGCCTCGGCGACGTCCTGAGGGCGGGCGAAGTCCATCGCGACTGACGCTACTACCGGCCGGGGTGGCACATGCCACCGTGTTCCGGGCTCCGGCAACGGCCGGCCGCCGTGGCGCTCGCGGCGTCGGGTTGGCGTCGAGGCGGCCGGTAGGATTCCGTCCGAAACGGGCAACTACGCCCGCTTGCACCACCCGTCGTGAAGAGCCGTGAAGAGAGGGATGATGGCGACCATCCGCGCCTACCACCGCCCCACCACCCTCGAGGCCGCTCTCGAGTTGCTGACGCGAGCCGACGTGCGCACTGTCGCCCTAGGCGGCGGAACCGAGATAAACGGCCTTCCTGCTGAGGCTCCCGAGGAGGTCGTCGATCTCCAGGCACTGGGGCTCTCCGCCATCACCGCAGCCGGCAACGGCGTCGCCATGGGGGCCACGGCGACCCTTCGCGAGTTGATCGATGCCGAGCCCACCCCGCCCCTGCTGCGCGACCTGGCGCGACGCGAGGCCCCCAACACGATCCGCAACGCGGCGACGGTCGGCGGCACCGTTGCCACCGCAGACCGCGAGAGTGGGCTGTATGCAGGGCTGCTCGTGCACGAGGCGACGGTCACGATTGCCGGCGTGTCGGGGAGCGAAGAGGTCCCGCTGCGCGATCTCGGCGAAGACGGCGGCGGGCTCGTTGGACGTGTGATCACCTCGGTACGAATTCGTCGTGACGGCCAGGGAGACTTTGCGGCGACGGGACGCACCCCGGCCGACGATCCGATCGTGCTGGTAGCCGGGCGGCGAGTGGATGACGGCGAAGTTCTGCTGGCAGCGACGGGCGTGGCGGCTCGCCCGGTGCTCATCTCCCCCGACGCCGTCGACGGCCTCGCTCCCCCCTCCGACTTTCGTGGATCGGCGCCGTACAGGCGCCACCTGGCGTCCGTGCTGACGGACCGCGTCGTGGCCCGTCTCAGCGAGGCTCGACGATGAAGATCACCCTCGTCATCAACGGCGACGAACGCCGGCTGTCGGGCGCCCCTCATGAATCGCTGATGACCGTGCTGCGTCGCGAGGGCTACTACAGCGTGCGCTTCGGGTCCGAGACCGGCGAGACCGGAGCTGCGGCGGTGCTGCTCGACGGGCGGCTGGTGGCCGCCGACATCATGCTCGCCGCCCAGGCAGACGGGCACGAGATCGAGACCGTGGAGGGACTCGCTCCGCGGATGAGCCTGCATCCGATCCAGGAGGCCTTCATCGCCACCGGTGCCATCCAGTCCGGGTACTCAACGCCGGCGATGATCCTCGCCGCCAAGGAGCTTCTCGCCGCCGACCCCGATCCCAGCGAGGAAGCGATCCGCGACGCCTTCTCCGGGATCCTCGACCGCGAGACCGGCTACTTCCGCCCCGTGCTGGCGGTGCAGAGGGCCGCAGCGATGCTCCGCGGAGACTCGGTTGAGGAAGTCGAGGTCTCCACCGTGGCCCCGCTCACGTTCGAGATGGACGGCGTTGCCGATTCGGAGGGCGACGCGGCCGCGTCGCCCAAGGTCGTTCCTCACCCCGAGGTGCCGGACACGAGGGTCGTGGGCCGCCCCGAGACGAAGGTCGACGCCCTCAAGCTGGCCAAGGGCAACCCGGCGTTCGTCGACGACGTCGACATGCGCCAGATGCTGTACGCCAAGGTTCTGTACAGCCCCCACGCCCACGCTCGGATCGTCTCCATCGACGACTCCAGGGCACGCGCCCTGCCCGGAGTCAAAGCAGTGCTTCACCACGGCAACACCGCCAGGGTGCGCTACGCCTCCGGTGGGCAGAGCTACCCCAACCCTCTTCCCTACGACCAAGTGAGCTTTGACGACAAGGTCCGCTACGTGGGGGATCGGGTGGCCGCTGTGGCCGCGGAGACGGTAGAGATCGCCACCGCAGCCCTGGAACTGATCGACGTCGTCTATGAGCCCCTGCCCGCCGTGTTCGACGAGAACGAGGCGATCGCCCCGGGTGCCCCGGTCATCCACGACGAGGAGGACATGGAGGGCGCCCACGACGCGGCGCGCAACATCGTCCACCACATCAGCGCCGACGTCGGCGATGTGGAGGAGGGTCTTGCCGGAGCCCATCAGGTCTTCGAGCAGACCTTCCGCGTCCATCAGGTGCAACAGGCGCCGATCGAGCCCCACATCGCCATCGCCTACTGGGACAGCGACGAGCGCCTGGTGATCCGCACCTCGACGCAGGTACCGTTCCATGTGCGCCGCATGGTGGCGCCACTGCTCGGCCTGCCGGTGAAGCGAATCCGCATCATCAAGCCGCGCATCGGCGGAGGGTTCGGGGCCAAGCAGGAGATGCTCATCGAGGACATCGTCGGGCATCTCACGATGGCCACCGGACGGCCCGTTCGCTACGAACTGACCCGCAAGGAGGAGTTCGTCTCGAGCCGTACCCGGCATCCGCAGACGATCACATACCGCACCGGGGTCAGCTCCTCCGGGCATCTGGTTGCGCAGGACATGAAAGTGGTCGCCAACACCGGCGCTTACGGGACCCACGGGCTCACCGTGCAGATGGTCAGCGGGCTGCGCGGGCTCAGCTCGTACAAGGCCTCCCACAAGCGTTACCGCTGCGACGTCGCCTACACCAACCTCCCCGTGCCGGGGGCATACCGCGGCTACGGGGCGCCGCAGGCGCTGTTCGCCCTGGAGGCCCACATGGAGGACGTCGCCCACGCCCTCGGCATCGATCCCCTGGAGTTCCGCCGCATGAACTGGACCGTGGCGGGCGATCCGATCGATGTTGCTCCCAGCCTGGGCGAGGGGGAGACCGATGACGGCTTCGTTCCGGTGGTGACATCGAGCGGGATCGAGGAATGTGTCGCCCAAGGCAAGCGCTCCGTCGGCTGGGAGCGCCGCTCCGATCCAGATTGGCGGCGGCCCGCCGACAGGCCGCATATCCGACGGGGCCTCGGCTTTGCCATGTGCATGCACGGCACCGCGATCCCCGGCCTCGACATGGGAGCCGCCAGCATCAAGATCAACGACGACGGCTCCTTCAACCTGCTCGTCGGAGCGACCGACCTCGGCACCGGGGCCGACACGATCCTCGGCCAGATCGCCGCCGAGGTCCTCGGCGTGCCGCTGGAGGACGTCGTCGTATATGCCGCCGACACCGATATGACGCCTTTCGACACGGGCGCCTACGCCTCGAGCACCACCTACATCTCGGGCATGGCGGTGAAGCGGGCCGCCGAGGACGCGCGGCAGCAGATAGTGGCCCGGGCCGCCTTGTTGCTCGAGGAGGATGCCGGTTCCATCGAGTTGCGCGACCGCCATGCCTGGTCGACGGACGGCAAGTCGGTGAGCCTCGCCGAGATCGCCCTGTCGACGCTCCACCAGGCACAGCAGCACCAGATCATGGCGACGGCCTCCTACGTGTCACCGGAGTCGCCCCCGCCGTACGCGGCGCAGTTCGCCGAGGTCGAAGTCGACGTGGAGACCGGCCAGGTGACGGTCAAGGCGCTGGTCATGGCCGTCGACTGCGGTGTCGCCATCAACCCCGTGACCGCGTCCGGCCAGGTGGAGGGAGGCATGATCCAGGCGCTCGGCTACGGCCACTGTGAAGAGATGGCTTACGACGACGCCGGGACGATGGTCAACCCCCGCTTTGGCCCGTACTGGATCTACCGCGCCGATGAGATACCCCGTATCGACACCTATCTCGTGCAGACGATGGAAAAGAGCGGCCCGTTCGGAGCCAAGGCGATCGCCGAGATACCCAAGGACGGTGTCGCTCCCGCCATCCGCAACGCGATCGCCGATGCGACCGGAGCCCGAATCGACGCCATCCCCTTCACGCCGGAGCGTGTGTGGCAGGCCCTCAGTGTCCAGACCAGCGACGCTCGCCGCGTTGAGGACGGCCAGTGACGCCGCTGGCGGTGTCCTCGTCCTCGACGCATTGCATGAATGCGCCTTCGTCCTGCGTCCTTGCCAGGCGACGCCCCTGCCTCGCCCTCAACATCACCAACGCCACTGGCCCGGACACGGACGCGTGACCTTGGGGGGACCCTGCTGATGGCCGCCGGCGAAGACCACAAGGTGCTGCGGGAGCTGGGCGCTGCCGTCGCTTCCGGCACACCGGTGGCGCTGGCCACCGTGATAGCCACCAAGCGGTCTGTGCCCCGCCACGCCGGGACGAAGATGCTCGTCTACGGCGACGGCAGGCTCGTAGGCACGGTGGGCGGCGGCGCCATGGAATCGCGCGTCATCGACGAAGCGATGGAGGCGCTGCGCATTGGGGGCTCGAAGCTGTTGAACTACGAGTTGCTCGAGCCTGACCGCGGCGATCCCGGGGTGTGCGGCGGTGAGGTGCAGATCTACGTGGAGCCGTACATGCCCCCACCAACAGTCGTGGTCGTCGGAGCCGGACACGTCGGCCGTGCCGTGGCGGACCTCGCCCACTGGCTCGGCTACCGCACGATCGTCGCCGACGACCGTGACGATCGGCTTACCGATGAGGCCATGCCCAACGCCGACGCCCGACTGAGCGGACCCGTCACCGACTCGCTCGCCGGGTTGGAGATCACGGCCGACACCTCAGTGATCGTCGTGTCCCGCGACGTGGAGATCGACGTGACCGCCGTAGCCCAGGTCATCGACTCGGCGGCTGGCTACATCGGCGTGATGGGCAGCGCCCGGCGCTGGCGGGTGGTGCGGGAACGCCTCGCCGAGCAGGGCGTCTCGGCAGACGCGCTGGAGCGCATCCATGTGCCCATCGGCCTGGACCTCGGCGCGGAGACCGTCGAGGAGATCGCGGTCTCGATCATGGGTGAGGTGATCGGCATCAGGCGGGGGACCGGGGTCCCCGACGAGGGCTGATGCTCTTCGCAGACCACCTCGTCGTCGTGCGGGGTGGTGGCGATTTGGCCACAGGTGCGGCGTGGCGCTTGCGCCGAGCCGGCTTCCCCGTCGTCGTCCTCGAGTTGGCGCGGCCTTTGGTGCTGCGGCGCCGGGCATCGTTCGCCGCGGTGGTGCTCGAGGGCGACCACGTCGTCGAAGGCGTCGCCGCCCGGCTCGCCGCCGACCCCGCGGCCGCGGCCAAAGCCGCGCACGGGGGAGAGGTCGCGGTGGCGGTCAGCCCCGAGCTTCCCGAGCTCTCAGCATCGATCCTGGTGGATGCCCGGCTCGCCAAGCACAACATCGACACCCGGATCGACCAAGCCCCTCTGGTCGTCGCTCTGGGACCGGGATTCACCGCGGGCGTTGATTGCCATGCCGTCGTGGAGACGATGCGCGGCCCTCACCTGGGCAAGGTCTTTTGGGACGGCGCCGCCGCGCCCGACACGGGAATCCCCGGCACCGTGGGCGGAGAGAGCGCGCGACGGGTCTTGCGCGCTCCCGATGACGGACCGGTGGCGTGGTCGGTGGAGATCGGTGACGATGTCGCCGCCGGCGATCGATTGGGTGAGGTCGGGGGCAGGGAGGTGCTGGCGACGATCTCAGGTGTGGTCCGCGGGCTCATCTCCCCGGGCCATCGCGCCGAGAGAGGCCTCAAGATCGGCGATATCGATCCTCGCGCCGACCGCGCGGCCTGCTTCGAGATCTCCGACAAGGCGCGTGCCGTCGGAGGCGGCGTCCTCGAAGCCGCTTTCACTTGGCTCGACCAGGAGGCGCGGGGGTGACATCCCTCGCCGAGTCACTCGGGGTGGGCGACGCCGACATGGTCTCGTTCGTGGGGGCGGGTGGGAAGTCGACGCTGCTGCTCGATCTGGGCGCCGAGCTGGCGGCGGCGAGAAAACGCCTGGTGATGACGACCACAACCAAGATGGGTGCCGATCAGATTCCGGCCTGGGCCGTGCTCTGCAGCGACGAATCGGAGGTCGCCGCCGCTCTGCAGGGTGGCACTGCGGCGTTCCTGGTGGGTGAGGTGGCCGACGGCAAGATCGTGGGCGTGGCACCGGAAGTCGCCGACCGGGTCTTCGGCCGCGGCGACGTCGACTACGTGCTCGTCGAGGCGGATGGGGCGCGGCGACGGTCGATCAAAGCACCAGCCGATCACGAGCCGGTCATCCCGGCGACGGCCACTCTCGTCGTTGCCGTCGCCGGCATGGATGCGGTCGACCGGCCCATTTCCGCGGCGGCGCACCGGCCCGCCCTCGTGGCGGCCCTCCTGGAGCGGGATCTCGATGACCCAGTGCGGCCCCGAGACGTCGCCCGCCTGCTGAGCGATCCCCGGGGAGGCCGCAAGAGTGCTCCCCAGGCGGCACGGCTCACCGCGGCGCTCACCAATCCCGGCAGTGAGGCAGCGTCCGCGGCAGCATCGCGCGTCGCAGTGCTCCTCGAGGACTCTGCCTTCGACCGGGTGACGATCATCGACATGCCTCCCGATCCCTCCCGGGGTAGCGGGTGATGCGTTGCGACGTGGCGGTGATCGGCGGCGGCATCGCCGGGACCTCGGCCGCCTACTTCCTCGCCGAGCATTGCTCGGTGGTGGTGCTGGAGCGAGAGGCGACGCTGGGAGTCCATTCCACCGGCCGGTCGGCGGCGATCTTCACCGAGTGTTACGGCGAACCGGTGGTGCGCCGCCTCGCCCTCGCCAGCCGCGGCTTTCTCGAAGACCCGCCCTCCGGCTTCGTCGATCATGGATTGCTGAGCGACCGCTCGATCCTCTTCATGGCGACACCGGCCCAGGCGGATCTCGTGGGGCCGCTGTTCGAGGATTACGGGTCGATGGCCGAGGTGCACCGGCTCGACGCGGCGGACGCCGTAGCGCTGTGCCCGGCGCTCGACGCGGACCGGTTGGCGGGGGCCATCTATGAGCCCGGAGCGCGCGACCTGGACGTCCACGCTCTGCACTTGGGGTACCAGCAAGGCATTCGGCAACGCGGCGGCCAGATCCGTACCGGCTTCGGGGTCGACACCATCACCAGGGTGGGCGAAGAGTGGGTGATCGGTGCGGCCGGCGAAGAGGTAGCGGCCCCCGTTCTCATCGATGCCGCCGGCGCCTGGTGCGATGTCGTGGCGCGGATGGCGGGAGTGGCTCCGGTAGGCCTCGTGCCGAAGCGGCGCACCGCCTTCTCGTTCGGCGCCGGCGAGTGGGATGCGGCGGGCTGGCCGATGGTGATCGACCTCGAAGAGCAGTTCTACTTCAAGCCGGAGGGACCCGGACTGCTGGGCAGTCCCGCCGACGAGATGGCCGTGGAGCCGCACGATGTGCGGCACCGCGAAGAGGACGTGGCTCTCGGCATCCAGCGCATCGAGGCGGCCACCAGGCTGTCGATCCGCTCGGTGCAGACCGCGTGGGCGGGCCTGCGGTCGTTCGTTGCCGACCACCGGCCGGTCAACGGCTGGGACGCCGCCGCCCCCGGCTTCTATTGGCTGGCGGGGCAGGGCGGATTCGGCATCAAGACGAGTCCGGCGATGGGTGAGTACGCCGCGGCGATGGTGATGACCGGCGGGCCGTCTCCTGACCTCGCCGCAGCGGATCTGAACCCCGAAAGCCTCGGGGTGGAGCGGCTTCGGGCCCAACGCCTCTGATTCAGGGCAGGGACGGCTTCGTACGCTGATGAGGAGGCAGCAGCCGCGCCCGGCCGTCGAGGAGGATCACTATGTCGAAGTGGCGCGATGAGATCGAGGGGCACCCGCTCCATCCCGAGAGCCTGATGATGTCCTACGGCTACGAGCCGGGATGGTCGGAGGGGGCCGCAACCAGCCCCATCTTCCAGACCTCGACCTTCGTGTTCGAGAACGCCGCCGCCGGCAAGCGTGCATTCGAGCTCGCCTACGGGCTGGCAGAGGCGGAGCCGGGGGAGGCGCAGGGCCTCATCTACTCGCGACTCAACAACCCCGATCTCGAGATCGCCGAGGATCGCCTCGCCCTGTGGGATCACGCTGAAGCGGCAGCTCTGTTCAAGAGTGGGATGGCGGCGATCACGACGACCTTGTGGTCGTATCTGCGCCCCGGCGACGTCCTTCTCGCCAGTGCACCGATCTACGGCGGCACGCATCACTTCATCGAGCACGTGCTCCCTCAATTCGGGATGCACGTGGTTCGGTTTGGGCGGGACACGTCTCCGGAGCAGGTGGCGAAGCGCATCGCCGCCACGGGAGGGCAACTCGGCCTCATCCTCCTCGAGACACCGGCCAACCCGACCAACGACCTCGTCGACATCGCCGAATGCGCGCAGGTGGCGGAGCAGTTCTCCGCTCCGGACCGCAAGGTGACCGTCGCCGTCGACAACACCTTCCTCGGGCCCATCTTCCAGAGCCCGCTGGAGCACGGCGCCGACATCGCGCTGTATTCGGCCACCAAGTACATCGGTGGCCACAGCGATCTGATAGCCGGCGCCGCGGTGGGATCGGAGGAGGCTCTGCAGCCGATAAGAGAGATGCGCACCTTCATGGGCACGATGGCCAGTCCCTGGACGGGCTGGCTGGTCCTGCGCAGCCTCAAGACGCTGCGCATTCGCATGGAGCGCCAAGCGGAGAACGCGGGCGTGGTCGCCGACTTCTTGCGCGGTCACCCCAAGGTGAAGAGGGTGGGCTGGTTGGGTCACATCGACGAGACGCATGCCGACTGGGAGCTGTATCGGCGCCAGTGCTCCGGTCCCGGAGCGATGGTCGCCCTGGAACTCGAAGGCGGCGAGCTCGAAGCTTTTCGCTTCCTCGACTCGCTGCGCCTCGTCAAGCTGGCGGTGAGCCTCGGCGCCGTGGAGTCTCTGGCGGAGCACCCCGCCACCATGACCCACTCCTCGGCCACACCCGAGGAGAAGGAGCGTTTCGGTCTGAGCGACTCGCTGATCCGGCTCTCGGTGGGGATCGAGCACCCCGACGATCTGGTGCTCGACCTGGAGCAAGCGCTGAAAGCGGTCTAGAGAAGAAGGGGTTAGGCGTTAGGTGGTAGACAGTCCCCAATCCCTAATCCCTAATCCCTAATGCCTTCCTCATGAACCTCACCGTCTGTGAACTGCCCCACGACCCGGACCGCCTCGAAGCGGCCTGGGAGGGGCTCGTTGCCCACTGCGCCGCGGCGGCCTCAGATGCGGTCCTCTTGCCGGAGATGCCCTTCTCGGTGTGGCTGGCCGCCACGAAGGAGGTCGATCCGGCGCGCTGGGAAGCGGCGGCGGCCGTTCACAAGCAGTGGCTGTCCCGTCTCGATGAGCTGGGCACGACGACCGTGTTCGGGTCACGGCCCGTCGTCCAGGAAGGGCGCCGCCTCAACGAGGCGTTCGTCTGGGAGGGCGGCACCGCTCGGCCCGCCCATCACAAGTACTACCTGCCCGACGAGGAGGGGTTCTTCGAGGCCTCCTGGTACGAGCGCGGCGCGGGCACCTTCGAGATCGTTCCGACCGCGGCGGGCTCCGTCGGCTTCCTCATTTGCACTGAGGTCTGGTTCACCGAGCATGCCCGGGCCTACGCCCGGGACGGGGTGACGATCCTGGCCAACCCCAGGGCCACCGAGTGGTCCACGCGGGACAAGTGGCTGGCGGGGGGCCGGGCGGCGGCCGTCATGGCAGGCGCCTTCTGCATGTCGAGCAATCACAGCGGCCTCGACGAGCTGGGCATGCGCTGGGGAGGGCTGGGCTGGATCATCGATCCCGAGGGCGAAGTGCTGGCCACCACCTCGGAGGCCCAGCCGTTCGCCACGGTGCAGATGGATCCGCTCGATGCGCAACGAGCCAAAGAGACCTACCCCCGCTACGTGGGTGAGTAGTCATTGGGCGTTAGTCGTTAGTCGTTGGTCGTTAGTCCTCAGGAAGAGCTCGCCAGTCGCTAATGGCCAATGGCTAGCGGCCAGCGAGTCCTACTCTCCCGGCGATGAAACTCCGCACCGGCACCCTTGCCTTTGCCTTGGCCTTGGTCGCCGCCGCTTGCACCGACTCGACGCCGTCCCCGACGGTGAACGTCACTACACCCGCCACCACCTCCACCTCCGCTCCCATGCCCACGGTGACGCAGGCTCCGCCACCGACGGCGACTGTCACCACGACGACTACCACGACGACGCAGCCGCCCCCACCTCCACCGGCGTTGGCGGAGGTTCGGGTCGATGTGGAGGTGATCGGCGACGGTTTCGTCCAGCCGATCCTGGCGACCAGCCGGGCCGGCGATCAGCGCTTGTTCGTCGCCGACCAGCCCGGTGTGGTGTACGCCTTTGATCTCGATGAGGGCACCGGGACGGTGATCCTGGACATCAACGAAGAGGTGCGATTCTCCGGCGAGCAAGGGCTGCTCGGGCTCACCTTCCATCCCACAGACGCCGAGCGGATGTTCGTCCACTTCACCGGGAACGACGGCTCGACGAGGGTCGAGCAGTACCGCCTCGGCCCCTCCGGCGTGGCCGATCCCGCTACGAGGTCTGTGGTGCTCACCCACCCGCAGCCGGCGACCAACCACAACGGCGGGATGATCGAGTTCGGGCCCGACGGCTACCTCTACATCGCCTTGGGTGACGGTGGCGGGGCCAACGACCAGTTCGATCACGGCCAGGACCCCTTCAGCCTGCTGGGCACCATCCTGCGCATCGACGTCGACGCCGGCGACCCCTACGGGATTCCCGCATCCAACCCGTTCGCCGACGGGATCAGCGGAGCACCCGAGGTCTGGGCCTGGGGCTTACGCAACCCGTGGCGTTTCTCATTCGACGGAGACGATCTCTGGGTGGGAGACGTGGGGCAGGGGGCGTGGGAGGAGATAGATCTTCTCTCCGTCTCGCGGCCCGGCGACAACGCCGGATGGCCGCTCCTGGAGGGCACCCACTGCTTCCGGTTCGGTACCTGCGAGCCCGATCAGTTCCTCGGCCCGGTGGCGGAGTACGGCCACTCCGGGGGCCGCTGCTCGGTGACCGGAGGGGTGGTGTATCGCGGATCGTCGATACCCGATCTGGTGGGCACCTACCTGTATGGGGACTACTGCAGCGGCGAGATCTGGGGCCTTCGCCTCGGGGAGTTCGCCGACGAGGCGCTGCTCACCGATCCCGACGACGTGTTCCTGCCTTCGCTTCCAGCCCTGACTTCCTTCGGGATCGGTCCCGACGGCGAGGTGTACGTGCTGCAGGCATCGGGTCTGGTGTGGCGCCTCGTGCCGGCCGCCTAGTTGCGGGGAACGCTCCCCGCGGGTGCACAGGCGGCGTCGTAGTCGATGAGGCGCGGCGGGGCGTCCTCGTCGCCACAGGCCGGGCAGTTCGGGTCCCGGCTGATGGGGAACCGGGTGAACTCCTCCGACAAGGCGTCGTAGGTCAGTAGGCGTCCCTGCAGCGTCTCGCCGAGGCCGAGGACGATCTTGATCACCTCGGTGGCCTGTATCGAGCCGATGGTCCCGGGCAGGACGCCGAGCACGCCCGCCTCGGCGCAGTTGGGCGCCAGCTCCGGTGGTGGCGGCTCGGGGAAGAGACAGCGGTAGCAAGGGCCCGCATAGGGCGTGAAGACGGCCGCCTGTCCCTCGAATCGATGGACGGACCCGTGGACGACCGGCACTCGCAAGTGGAGCGAGGCGTCGTTGACCAGGTAGCGGGTGGGGAAGTTGTCGGCAGCGTCGACGACCACGTCGTAGTTGCGCATCACATCGAGGGCGTTGTCCGCCTGCAGCGGGACGGGATGGCGGTCCACGGTGACGCCGGGGTTGAGGCGCTCCACTCCGGAGGCTGCGGAATCGACCTTGCGCATGCCGAGGCGATGCGTGTCGTGGATCACTTGCCGCTGCAGATTCGTCATGTCGACCACGTCGGGGTCGATCAGGCCGAGGCGGCCGATGCCGGCGGCGGCCAGGTATAGAGCCGCCGGCGAGCCGAGCCCCCCGAGCCCCACCAGCAGCACGGAGGCCGCCCCGAGCAGCTTCTGTCCGTCCCGGCCGACACCTTCGAGGGGGAAGTGCCTGGCGTACCGGGCCTCGTCGTCGGCGTCGAGCACGGCCGGAGCCACACCGCCGGCGTTGTCGGCGGCCGACCCCGGCACCAGCAGCGGCCGACCCTCGCGACGCCACGCCGTCGTGCCCCCGGCGAGTGAGGCGACGTTGCCAAAGCCCATCGTCTGCAGGGAATCAGCAGAGAGCACGGAGCGATTCCCGCCGCTGCAGTAGAGGATGATCTCCGTTTCGGTGTCCGGGGCGAGGCGCCAGATGGAGCCCTCGAGCACTCCCCGGGGCACGTGGAAGGCGCCGGGGATCACACCGGAACGCACCTCCTCCGGCTCGCGGATATCGATCAGCAGCGGCGGGTCGTCGAGCCGGTTTCCGAGCTCGGCGGTAGTTACCTCCCGTACTCGGGAGCGAAGGTGGTCGACGAGGTCGTGGTAGGAGAGGCTCATGCCGCGGCCTCCACTCTTCCGGTGAACCTCACTTCGACGGGCTCGCCGTCGATCATGTGGAAGGCCCGCACCCGAAGGTCATCACCGGCGACGGGACCGGCGATCACGTGGATCCACGAGGGATCGAGCCGCGCCGCGGCGTCGGCTCGCGAAGGGACCGGTTCCGACAGCGGATGAGAGTGGAAGACCCCGGCGATGTGCCAGCCGCACATTTCGGCGTGACGAAGCGCTCCGTAGTGCTCGGCGGGCTCGATCGTGAAGCGATTCGAGGACTCGGCGGCGTTGCCCAGGCAGTAGGCCATGCGCAGCCGCCCGGAGGCGTCGGCGGCGAGGAGCCCGCAAGCCTCTTCGGGAAAGGCGAAACGGGCGTGGGCCACGATCGCCCGCCGAATCTGGTCGGGGAGGTGCACGGGCCTGACGCTACCGGAAGGAGGCCTCAATCCTCAGCGGGCACGATCACGGTGCGGATGTCGTCGCCGAATGACTCGAGTCGGTCCATGGTGGCGTTCACCTCGTCCACGTCGAGCGGCACCTGGCGGGTGACGAACGGCTCGACGTCGATGCTCCCTGCCGCGGCCCAATGGAGCAATTCGTCGATCTCGGAGTCGAGGTGGTCGGCAGAGCCGATCAGCTCGGTCTCGGGCCGGATCAGGTCACGGTACGGGTCCAGGCCGAACTCCCCGTGCGTCAGGCCGACGGCCACTGCTCGGCCCCCGGGAGCCAGGGAGGTGAGGGCATCGGCCATCAACTGGGGCGAGCCCACGAGTTCCAGGGCCACGTCCACTCCGCCGGCGGTACGCAGGGCGGCCACCGCGTCCCCGCCGCCGTCGACGGGGACGGCTCCCATCGACTCCGCGGTCTTCAGCTTGGCCGGGTTGACGTCGACGGCATAGACGGGATCGGCGCCGAGCAGTAGCGCGAGCTGGATCGCCGACATCCCCAGGCCCCCGACGCCGAAGAGAGCCACCGCGGCGCCGGCACCGGTGCGGCCGCGGCGCAGGGCGTGCAGCGACGTGGCCGTCGAACACATCATCACCGCGGCGGCGGCGGTGGAAACCCCGTCGGGGATGGGGTGGGCGTTCGGCGCGGGGACGGTTATCGACTCGGCGTAGCCACCCTGGCGATCGAGGCCGATCATCTGTCCGGTTTCACAGAACTGCTCGGCGCCGCGCCGGCATGGCGCGCAGCTGCCGCACGTCACCAGATAGTGGAGGCAGACCCGGTCGCCCATCTCCATATCGGATACCTCTGCGCCCACCGCCTGCACGGTTCCCGCCACCTCATGTCCCGGCACCAGGGGCAGGGAGGGGGGAGGGCGGGTACCCGCCCGGTAGTGAACATCGGAGCGACAGATACCGGCGGCACCGATGGCGATGCTCACCTCACCCGGTCCGGGCCGGCCCGGATCGAGAGCCACCTCGTGCAAAGGCTCCCCGGCTCCGGTGATTTGGAGGGCTCGCATCGCCGCGGAGCCTACGGATCGGCATCACCCGGGGCACAACTAGTGTGACCGTCGTGAACGAGAGCATCTCCGCCCTATTCGAAAGCGCCATGGAGAGGACCGTCACCATCGGCGGCCCCAACGGTTCGCCGGCTGTGAAGCTGAAGCTGCTCCACGCCGCGGCGGCCGCTGCGGCGGGTGTAGTGCTCGCGCCTCGGCTCACCGCGGCGGCTTCCATCGCCGCCCTCATCAAGGGCGTTTCGGTCTCGATCGACGGCCCCGCCGAGAGCGGCTAAGAGTCCCCTCTCATCGCTTCAGCAACAGGCCGGCGACGAAGGTCGTCTGCGCGGCCAATGCCGCCACCCCCGCTATCGCCAGGCCGACCTCCGCGTCGATCGTTATGCCCACGGGGATCAGGGCCCCCACCACCCAAGCGAGCTGAAACAGGGTCTCGCTGCGGGTGAAGGCGCGACCCGTCTCCGCCGAGGAAACGGTGGCCTGGAGCATTGCATCGAAGGCGAACTTGGCTGTCCCCCAGGCGAGGCCGGCTGCAGCGGCCAGGGCGGCTGCAGCAGCCAGCCCGAAGAACTGCCCGGCGATGAAGGCCGCCGCGGCCTCTACCGCCAGGGCGGCGACCACCATCGGTTCCTCGCGGATCCTTCTCTCCAGAGCTGGGCTGATGAGCGAGGCGAGGCCGTAGCCGACTCCGGCGGCGGCGATGAGCGCGGCGAAGTCGAGGGCGCGCGCTTCCGAGTCGCGGAACTCGAACGCCAGCATCAGCAGGAGGAAGCCGTTGAGGAGGCGCACGCCCGCTGTGGCGAGGCGGGAGAGTCGTAGTACGGGGCGCGGTGTCGGGGGACGCGTCGGCCACGGCGTGTCGAGGATGTCGGGCTCGGGCGGCGCCACCTTGCGCGGGTTGGGCAGACCGACGCTGGTCAGGGTGGAGAAGGCGAAGAATGCCGCCGCCATGGCGAGCGCCACCGCGGGGTCGATCTGGACCGCCAGCGCCCCCACCGGGAGGACCACCGCACCGGCGAGTATGGCGATACGGGCCAGCAGGGCGTTGGCGCTGACGAGGGTCACGGGCTGGGGGAGGGCCACCGGGAGCAGGCTGCTCTTGGAGATCCCGTAGAGACGCGACAGCACCAGCATCCCGAATGCGAGTGGATAGAGCCAGATCGTGGTGAGGCCGAACATCATCACAATGGCCACCGCGGTGCGGAAGAAGGCCGACAGCGTCAGCGTCGCCCGGTAGATGCCACGAAAACGGGAGAACAGCCCGCCGAGCAGGGGGGTCACGATGGCGAAGGGAGCCAGAGTCAGCAGCAGGTAGCGGGCGACGTCGCCGCGCGCCTCGCTTGCGGGCACCGAGAAGAACAGCGTGCCGGCCAGGCCGACGGCGACCAGCGTGTCGCCGGCGACGTTGCTCGCCCACGACACCGCCAGCTGCTTGAACGCGGGCCCGTTGCGACTGAACACGCCGTCGACGCGGCGCAAGGTGGCGCGGGCGGTGCGGCGCACGATCCCGCGCTTCTGCGGCGGCGGGGTCTGGTAGCGGGGCAGGCCGTCGCTCACCCGCGCGACGGTAGTGCTCCAGGGCGAAAGCGGCCGCGGCACCTAGAGCCCCGGCGGCTACCCCTCGTAGACCGGTGACTCCGAGTTGAAGGCCGCCCAGGCGAACCAGAATTCGTTCTGGTGCAGCGCCAACTCCAGTTGGGTGCCCGCCAGGGGCCCATCGATGGCCTCGCCAAAGAGACTCCAGGTGGTGTTGGTCTCGGCGTCGGTGAAGGTGGTGCCGTCGGCGGGGGAGAAGGTCAGCACCCGACCGTCCACAGTGGCCAGAAAGGCGATACCGGTGCCGATGGTCTGACCCAGGCCGGGAATGGCGGTATCGAAGTTGTCGACCGCCTCGGTGTCGGCCCACCACACGCTCACCGGGGTGTTCGCCAGCAGGTCGTTGACGGTGCCGGTGGCGCTGACGACGCTGAACGGGTAGGCCTTTGTCGTGTCACCGACCCGGACTCCCACGACCCGCTCCATGGCGGGGAATCGGGGATCGACATCATCTTGGAAGAACGTTGGGAACGGGATGGGCCGGCTCGTGTATCCGGTGTAGGAGTTGCTCCCGTAGCTGAACCCGAATCCGGTGTTGCGGCTCAGCGACTCGCCATCGGGCTGGTTGGCCTTGAAGTCACCCCAGGTCACCGTGGCAGTGGGAAGCAGTTCCAACTGGGTTCCGGCGAAGTCGCCGACGATCCCTTCTCCGGTGATCTGCTGCCACAGCGAGACGGTTTCGCTGTCCCACATGACGAGGTCGGATCTGCGCAGCAGGCCGGACACGCCGAAGCGGAGCGTCCGTCCGTCCACCCGGCGATCGAAGGCGACCGCCGTGTTGCACAGCGGGCAGTAGGTGACGGCATACGGGATGTCCCCGGCCTCGTCGTTGACGACCTCGTGAGCCGACAGGATTCGGATCGGGTAGAAGCGAACGACGTCCTCGAGGATGAACTGCACACCGATCTCGGCGTCGACGAGCCACTCGCTGGCCGATTCCTGTGATTCGTAGGCGGGGAAGTCGAGCGGGGCGATCCGGTCGCGAGGGTCGAAGGCCGGGATGCCGACGAGGAGTTCGGTCAGGTCGATCGTCGTCCTGCTCCAGTCGGTCTCCCAGGGATCCACCAGGCCCTGGAGGTGGGCGGGGATCTCGTCGGGGCCCGGGTCGATCGTGATACTGGTCGCCGTGGTCGTCTCGGCGGCGGTGGCCGGGGAAGCGGTGGTCGGAGAAGTGGCGGTCGTGGTGGCAGCCGCGTCGTCGCTGCCTCCGAGGGCGACGACGAGCGCGACGATCGTGGCGATGACCGCGGCGACGATGAGGGAGCCGATGAGAAGGGGGGTGCGGTTCATGGTGTGTGTCTGGGCAACGGGTCCGAGGTCGGCTCGAACTTAGAACTGTCGGAATTCCGACAGTAGGCATAGTCGGGTCGGTGACGATGCAATGTCGGCTCGGCGACCAACGGGCCGCCCTCGGCCCTGGTGTTCAGAGCAGCGTCGCCGCCAACTCGGCGAGCGGGCTGCGCACGGTCCGCTCCAGGCCGACGTGGCCGAAGAGCGAGTTGCCTTTCATCTTCTCGATCAGGGCGGCGGCGCCGCCGAAGGGGGATACGTAAGGGTTGTCCACCTGGGTGAAGTCACCGCAGAAGACGACTTTGGCGTCGGCACCGATGCGGGTAAGGATGACCTTCAGCGTGGGCAGTTCCAGGTTCTGCGCCTCGTCGATGATCACGAACTCGCCCGTGATGGATCGGCCCCGCAGGTATGTGATTGCGGCCAACTCCAGTTCGTCGCGCTCCACGAGCTCCTCGAGGGCGTCGCGCGCCGCGGCCGGGCCTCCCCCGGCGAACAACGCATAGAGGTTGTCGTGGACCGCCGCCATCCACGGAGCCAGCTTCTCGTCCAGATCGCCCGGCAGGTAGCCGACTTCCTGGCGGCCTACGGCGACCAGCGGCCGGTACACCGACACCTTGCGGTACCGGCTCGCTTCGAGCACCTGCTCCAGGCCGGCGGCGAGGGTGAGGAACGTCTTACCGGTGCCCGGGGGCCCCATGATCGAGACCGCCGGTATGTCGGGGTTCATCAACAGTTCCAGGGCAAAGGCCTGGCGCACGTTCTTCGACTCAACGCCGAAGACGCGCCGATGTCCGGGGATGCGGACCACGGTCGGCTGCGGCGAGACGCCGGCCACCTGCCCCACGGCCGACTGGGAGCCGGCGTGGAGTACCACGAACTGGTTGACGACGGCGTCGAGCCCCGGAACCGCGGTCTTGCCGTCGGTATAGAGGCGGTCGACGACTGCCGGGTCGGTCTCGATCTCGACGACGCCGGTGTATGACTCGTCGACGGACACGGTGTCGGCCCGATAGTCCTGGACGGGAACGCCCAGCTGAGCCGCCTTGATGCGCAGGGCGGCGTCCCTGGTGACGAGGACGGCGTCGGGGATCTGCATGCAGGCCGTCAGGATGCGGTGATCGGGGGTGGTCGGATCGAAGATGTCCGGCAGCCGAGTCGAATCGGTGCCGTTCAACTCGATGCGCAGCGATCCCCCGCCGGGGAGATTCGTCGCAGTGCGCAGGCCGCCGGACTCCGATGCGCCGTGTTCCTCGAGGAGCCTGATGGCGCGTCGCGCATTGGAGCCCACCTCGTCCAGAGAGGTCTTCTTGCGGTCCAGCTCCTCGATGACCACCAGGGGCAGCACTACATCGTGCTCCTCGAATCTGAGCAGGGCGGTGGGGTCGGCCAAGAGGACGCAGGTGTCGAGGACGTAGGTTCGGCGCGCTGCTCTGGAACCCTTCGTCACGGGTGTCAAGGCTGGCCGGTCGAGGGTCGGGAAGCAAGGATCCGACGGCTCCCGGCGGCGCCCGGTACGGTCTGGCCCGTGAACGTCGCCGTCATCGGTTCCGGCTCGTGGGGCACCGCGGTTGCCGCCATGGTCTGTGAACACGCCGCCACCACCCTCTGGGCGCGCCGCACCGAGGTCGCGGAGGCGATGACCGCGGAGCGGGAGAACACTGCGTATCTGCCCGGCATCACTCTGCCCGAGCCGCTGCGGATCACGGGGGACCTGGCGGAGGCGCTCGCCGACGCCGAAGTGGTGGTCATGGCGGTGCCGTCACACGGATTCCGTGGCGTCCTGGAGGAGGCGACTGCGGCGATCCCGTCGGAGGCGGCGGTGGTCAGTCTGAGCAAGGGTGTGGAGCGCGGCACCCAACTGCGGATGACGGAGGTGGCTGCCGAGGTCCTGGCCACCGATCCCGCCCAAATCGGTGTTCTGACGGGTCCCAACCTGGCCCGTGAGGTGGCCGAGGGCCAGCCCGCCGCCGCTGTCGTGGCGGTGCCCGACGCCGAAGTCGCCCAGGTGCTCCAGGACCTCTTCATGAGTCCGACGTTCCGGGTGTACACCAACCCCGATGTGGTCGGGTGCGAAGCCGCGGGGGCCCTGAAGAACGTCATGGCCATCGCCGCCGGCATCGCCCACGGCCTCGGCTACGGCGACAACTCGAAGGCGGCCCTGGTGACCAGGGCCCTCGCCGAGTTGACCAGGCTGGGGATCGCCTTGGGCGGGGTGCCGCTGACCTTCGCCGGCCTCGCCGGCATGGGCGACCTGGTGGCAACCTGCTTTTCCGAGCAGAGCCGCAACCGGACCGTGGGAGTGGCGCTGGGGAAGGGCCGTCCCCTCGACGAAATCGTCGCTGAGATGAAGATGGTGGCCGAAGGTGTCAAATCGACCGAAGCCATCCTGGCGCTGGCGGAGCGGCACGGGATGGAGATGCCCATCGCCGAGATGGTCGGCGCCGTGCTCTACGACGGAAGGCAGCCTGCCGATCTGGTGGAAGGCCTGATGACCCGCGAGGCCAAGGCGGAGCTGCACGGCATCGAATAGCCTGCTACTCGCTTGGATTCACGGTGCTGAAGACGCGGTATTCCGGCCCTGATCGGCTATCGGCATGGGCCATACGCTCGCTGCGTGAACCGCACACTTCGATGGCTTGTCAGTGTCGCCGTGGTGGCCGCCTCCTGCGGGGGTGGCGGCTTGGACCTAACCGACCAACAGATTCAAGAACTCGTGATGAACGGGGTTAACCAGACCGGTCGGATGGACCTGACCGCGGAGGACTGGGTCCGAATCGCGGAGCGAGCGTGTTATGAGGGAGCCTGGGACGAGAGCGTCCAGCAGTCGATCGTGAACGACGAAGGTCTCGACAGCCTGGTGCCGCCACGAGACGCGAAGTTGACCGTGTTTCAGGCTGCGGTGACGGCTTGTCGGGAGCGCTTCCCTGAGGGTTTCTGGGACTAGACGGCTCTGGCACGGACGGCGCGCTCGGGCACGCAATCTCGCTGGACGACTCCCGTGGCGCCGATACCCACGGTGAGACTCATCGTCAGGTAACCCCTCGCCAAACGCTACGGAATCTCCGCGGTCTCGGGTGCTTGTGACCTTGTGCCCTATCGCCGATCGACGATTTACGGGTCACGTTTTGGGGCCTTGTTGCGTCTTTCTTCTGACGGGGTGCGGGGAGGGCTTGTGACCCGAGCAGTTCAGAGGACCGATCCAGACGAGTGGCGGATCGTCGACGATCTGTATCCCGCTCTTCGGCGGTTTGCTGCTGTGGCCGCGCCCTTGGACCTAGAACCGGACGATCTTCTCCAGGAAGCTCTTGTCAAGGTTCTCAAGAAGTCCTCGCTTAGTGATCTCGATCACCCCGGCGCATATCTACAGAAGACGATGATCAACCTCGCGGCGAGCCATCACCGGCGCCGCGGCGCGGAACGGCGAGCAATCCGGCGCAGCGCTGCCTCGCACGAAGTCCAGGCGGAACCGGCCTACCCATCTGACCTGGCCGAGTTGAGTGGCTTGCCCCCCTTGCAGCGAGCAGCGCTGTATCTAGCCGAGGTGGAGGGGTTTCGGTATCAGGAGATCGGTCGGATGCTCGGGTGCAGCGAAGTCGCCGCTCGAAAGAGTGCGTCGCGGGGTCGAAAGCGACTCCGACTAGCCCTGGCCTCGGAGGATCAGTGATGAGAGATCTCACCAGCAGTCTGCGGGCGATGTCCGAACGAGGCACTCCGATTGGGAGCGCCAAGCTCAGGCAACGTGTCGCCGTCGAGTTGGCCGGTGGCCGACTCTCGCTTGGCCCGAGTCGCGGTTGGGAGCTTCCCGGGCCGATGCTTGCCGCAGTGGCGGCCGCCGCCGTTGTGATCGTCTTTGGCGGAGTTCTGTTGCTCTCTCGCATCAATGAAGGGCCGGTTGCACCCGAGCCGACAAGCCCTCCGGTCATATCCACCACGACGTCGCCCGCAGCAACCTCCTCTACCTCCTCTACCTCCTCCACGACTGCAACGACATCCACGACAACCACCGTGGTGACGCCAATCGTCGGGAGCATCGCCTTCCAATCGAATCGTGATGGCAACTCCGAGGTGTATGTGATGAACGCCGACGGTTCCAACCCGATCAATCTCACCGACAACCCAGCCGTCGACAACGCTCCGGCTTGGTCTCCGGACGGGACCCGAATCGCCTTCACATCAAATCGCGACGGCAACATCGACGTGTGGTTGATGGACGCCGACGGTTCCAACCCAATCAACCTCACCAACAACCCAGCCGTCGACCGCATCCCGGCTTGGTCTCCGGACGGGACCCGCATCGCCTTCGTTTCGAATCGTGATGGCAACTCCGAGGTGTATGTGATGAACGCCGACGGCTCCAACCAGATAAACCTCACCAACAACCCAGCCACCGACAACGCTCCGGCTTGGTCTCCGGACGGGACCCGCATCGCGTTTGTTTCGAGTCGCGACGACGAGGGCGATGTATTTGTGATGGACGCCGACGGTTCCAACCCGATCAATCTCACCAACAACCCAGCCCTCGACGGCGTCGGCTTGCCGGTCTGGTCTCCGGACGGGACCCGCATCGCCTTCACCACGGGTCGGGACGGCAACGCCGAGGTGTATGTGATGAACGCCGACGGCTCCAACCCAACCAACCTCACCAACCTCGCTCGCGCCAACGACGTCGTCGGAGCTTGGTCTCCGAACGGGACCCACATCGCCTTCGAGTCGGCTCGTGACGTCGATTCCGAGGTTTATGTGATGAACGCCGACGGCTCCAACCCGGTCAATCTCACCAACAACCCGGCCTCCGACAGCTGGCCAGCTTGGTCGCCGACACCGTGATTACCGGTGACGCAGAGATCGGCCGCCGGCTCAAAAAGCATACGCCACCGATCAGACCCGCCACGAGAGAGACATAGCAGCCCGAGAAGTGGAGGACTAGGCAATGAAGAGACTCAACACAACGGCGATGGTGATCGCCTTGCTCGCTGCTGGTTGTGGAGGAGACTCAACCGGGGCTATCTCGACCGAGGTGACACCCGCAGCCGCTGCGCCCACAACCGAAGCGTCCACCACGACGACGTCCCCAACAACCTCCTCTACGACCACGACTACACCAACGACCACCACAACGACCACCATCGTCGAAGCGTCGATCGACGGGAGCATCGCCTTCCAATCGAATCGGGACGGCAACTTCGAGGTGTATGTGATGAACGCCGACGGCGCCAACATCAATCTCACCAACAACCCAGCCGTCGACGGTGCTCCGGCTTGGTCTCCGGACGGGACTCGAATCGCCTTCACATCAAATCGCGACGGCAACATCGAGGTGTATGTGATGGACGCGGACGGTTCCAACCCGATCAATCTCACCAACAACCCAGCCGATGACCGTGCTCCGGCTTGGTCTCCGGATGGGACCCGCATCGCCTTCACCACGGGTCGGGATGGCAACGCCGAGGTGTATGTGATGGACGTCGACGGTTCCAACCCGATCAATCTCACCAACAACCCAGCCACTGACGGCACCCCGGCTTGGGCTCCGGACGGGACCCGCATCGCCTTCCAATCGAACCGGGACGGCAACGCCGAGGTGTATGTGATGGACGCCGACGGTTCCAACCCGATCAATCTCACCAACAACCCAGCCCTCGACGGCGTCGGCTTGCCGGTCTGGTCTCCGGACGGGACCCGCATCGCCTTCACCACGGGTCGGGACGGCAACGCCGAGGTGTATGTGATGGACGCCGACGGCTCCAACCCAACCAACCTCACCAACCTCGCTCGCGCCAACGACGTCGTCGGAACCTGGTCTCCGGACGGGACCCACATCGCCTTCCAGTCGGATCGAAACGATGGCAACTATGAGGTGTATGTGATGAACGCCGATGGCACCAACCCGATCAACCTCACCAACGACTCCGGCGCCGACAGCCTGCCGGACTGGTCACCGACGCCTTGATGCCCAGGACCTACACGCGCGCCGTGGCCGGTCGGGAAGGGCTGTCTTAGGCCCTTTTCAATCGGCCAGCGCGTGGTGCCTAGCGCAGGCTCATGGCTGACTGGAGATTGGAGCCGGCGGCACTTCGACTGATATCCGAGCGTTGGATCAGTCAGTTGTAGCGGTCCACACCGCGGCGTCCATGTCTCCCGAGCCCATCTCTATCCATCCGACTGCCACCAGCCCGGGCCCGCCCTCGGCCACGCTGAGCATCGTGTGCCCAACCTCTGCCTCGTCGGGCCAAGGGGGACAGTTGGTGGCGAAGCAAGCAGGATCGAAGGAGTTGATGGTGTGGCCGCCCGTACCGGCGACATGAGTCCAGGTGAACCCGTTGGGAGAAGCCCACACCATCGCGTCGAATCCAACTGCGACCAGGCCGGCGCCTCCGGAGGTCACGCTCAGCATCGCGCCTCTGAAGTCGTCGTCACCGGCGGAGACTCGGGACCAGGTGATTCCATCGACCGATGTCCATGCCGGCGCCGTCTCCAAGAAGTCGACGTGATCGGATCCCACAGCCACCAAGCCGGGGCCGCCTGCGGTCACGCTCAACATTGCTGAGATTCGTTCGGGGTCACCGGCTCCACCGAAGATGGCCTCATCGTGGGGGACGCGGGTCCAGGTGATTCCGTCCACCGAGGTCCACACCGCCGCATCCATCTCGGTTGTGTAGTCCCACGGAGCCTGGCCGTCTGACCCCACTGCGACCAGACCGGGCCCTCCCGCGGTGATGTCCCAGATCTCCTGGTCGTCGGCCCCGCCGAAGATCGTCTCGTCGTGGGAGACGCGGCTCCAAGTCAGGCCGTCGACGGACGTCCACACAGCCGCATCAGCATCCTCTTTGCGGTCCCAGCCCGCGGCCACCAGGCCGGGGCCGGCGGCGGTGACGGTGGTCATCTCCTGGTGCCCAACTCCGCCGAAGACCACTTCGTCGTGGGGCACGCGCCGCCAGGTGAGGCCATCGGCAGAGGTCCACACTGCGGCTTCCGATTCGTCTGATCCCACGGCGACCAGACCCGGCCCTGCGACGGCCACGCCGGTCATTTCTTGAGTGCCTTCGCCGCCGAGCACTGCTTCATCGTGGGGAACGCGAGCCCAGCTGATCCCATAGAGCGAGGTCCACACTGCGGCGTTCGACCCGTCCGATCCCACCGCGACCAGGCCGGGGCCTCCCGCTGCGACGTCCCGCATTGCTTGGGCGCCCTCCCCGCCGAACACCGCGTCGTCGTGGGGGACCCGCGACCACTCCAGCGTGCCCAAGGATTCGATGGGCGGCACCGTCGCCACCGGCGCCGTCTGATCGTTGGAGCCCGGTGACACGATGAGCAGCGAAGCGATCAACAGCCCTGCGGCGACGGCGGTCGCCACGGTCGGGGTGAGCCAGCGGCGACGGGGTGCCATTGGGGGCGGGGTCCGCGGCTGCGTCACAACGCTTGTCGCAGAGGTGTGCTGCTTCAGCGCGGTGATATCGATCGGCCGCTGCTCGCCGTCGACGTAGCGGAAGTAATCACGCAGCTGTTGGTCGATCCGGGTGCTCATTCGTCTACCCCCAGGGTCCTGCGCAGCCGGGCCAGCCCGCGTTCCGCATGGACTTGCACGGTCGATCGGGCCGTGCCGAGCAACTCGGCGACCTCGCTGATCGTCCACTGATATCCGTGCAGCAGCGCCACGGCTATCCGCTGCTTCTCGGGAAGCCGCGCCAGTGCCGATGGCAGACCCGGCTCCACCTCCGGCAGCCGATGCTGCGGCACCTCGAGGAAGACGGGACGTCGCCGCTTAGCCATCCGCAGCGCCTTGCTGCGGCCGATTCCAAACACATATCCGATCGGGTTGGTCATCACCTTGATCCGGTCCCAGTGCTGCCAGGCGTGGGCCAGGGCGTCGACGGCGGCATCCTCGCCCACCTGCGGTCCGAACGACGCGGTGAGAGCACGGCGAAGTCGCGTCTCGGCCTGCTCGGCCCACCGGGTGAACGAATCCACCGCGGTCCTTTCCGACACCACGCCCTCTCCCATGCCAGCCTCACCCTACGAGTACGTCGACGAGGCGGTTTGTACGACCGCGAATTGGCGTGGGTGCCTCCGGCAGCTTTGTTCAAGTCCGACGACCCGGCGTGCCGATGATGTGATTAGTCATGTTGGGATCTAGGGCCCTAGTCACCCGGCGCCTCGCCGCGGTCATTGCCGCCGCCGCCGCATTCCTGCTGCTGTCATCGTCGATCGCCCGCGCCAACGAATACGGCACCATGGTCGACTACCCGCTGGTGTTCCCGGTCGACGGCAACGTCAGCCTGCGCGACACGTTCTACGCCCCGCGCAGCAACGGCCAACACCACGCTCAGGACCTCATGGCGCCCAAGATGACCCCGGTGCTCGCCGCCGCTTCGGGCACCGTGCGCTACGTCAACTGGTCGAGCAACCCCAACGACCTCAACCCGGAGCGGTGCTGCACCATCGCCATCCGCCACGACGACGGCTGGGAGTCGTGGTACATCCATCTCAACAACGACACCCCGGGGACCGACGACGGCCAGGCCTGGGGCATCGTCGAGGGGATTGTGCCCGGAGTCCACGTCGACGCCGGCCAGCACATCGGTTGGGTGGGTGACTCGGGCAACGCCGAGTTCACCGGATCGCATCTCCACTTCGAGCTGTTCGACCCTTCCGGAGTGATCGTCAACCCGTACCAGGCGTTGCTCGCCGCCTGCGGCGGCAAATGCAGCGGATCCTCCTCCGGGGGGTCCTCCGCGAGCTCCTCCTCCGGTTCTTCGTCGGGATCGACGAAGAAGAAGAGTTCCTCGTCGAGCGCCCCCCGCATCGCCGGGCCCAACGACACCTGGGCGATGGGGTCGCGCGGCGACGTGATCAAGGGCCTGCAGTCCTCCCTCAAGGCGCTCGGCTTTGATCCCGGCCCGGTCGACGGGATCTTCGGGAAGATGACGCTGGGCGCGGTCGAGGCTTTCCAGGCGGCCCGGGGCCTCCTCGTCGACGGCAAGGTGGGACCGCAGACGAAGAAGGCGCTCGACTCCGGCTCGGAGACCGCCTCATCCGCCTCCTCGACCCCTGCTTCCTTCAACGCCGTGGCCGCCTACGGGCAGCGCGGCTCGCACGTCGTCGAGCTGCAGGGGATGCTCGCCAAGGCCGGCCACGATCCGGGACCGATCGACGGGGCCTTCGGACGGCTCACCCTGGCCGCGGTGCGCAGCTTCCAGAAGGCGACGGGCCTTTCCGGCACCGGCACCGTAGGTCAGGCGACCTGGGACGCCCTGGTCGTCTCCTCCGGCGGGGCCACCGGCGAGATTCCGACAATCGTCGTCCCCTACGGCACACGCGGCCCACAGGTCCTCGAGCTGCAGACGATGCTCAATTCCCTGGGCCACTCTCCGGGACCGCTCGACGGCATCTTCGGCCCGAAAACGAAGGCGGCCATCGCCGCGTTCCAGACTGCCGCTGCTCTCAGCGGGAGCGGCAGCGGGATCGTCGACCAGCCGACCTGGGACGCCCTGGCCGCCGCCCACGGCGGGTGACCCCACCGGAGTTGCACCGGATAAAAGGGAAGATCGGTTACCTTCAGCCGAACATGCCGGCTCGATCGCGGATCCTGCGAAACGCTCTGGTGATCGCTCTGGCGATCGTGATGCTGACCTCAACGGCGGCATATGCCCATGAGTCCAATGCGGCGGCTTCGAGCAGCGACCTGCCGCTGCAGGTCGGTGACCGCAGCGGCGAGGTGCGCACACTGCAGGCGATGCTCGATGCGGCCGGTTTCGACCCGGGACCCGTCGACGGGATCTTCGGCCCCCTCACCGCGGCGGCAGTATCGGCCTTCCAGGCCGCCAACTCCCTTCCCACCACGGGAGTCGTGGATCAGGCCACCTGGGATGCGCTTCTCGGCGGCCTGCTCTTGCAGCGCGGCCAACGCGGCGACAACGTTCGCACTCTGCAGCAACGCCTCGCCACGGCCGGATTCGACCCCGGTCCCATCGACGGCATCTTCGGCGGGCTCACCGAGTCGGCGGTGAGCCGCTATCAGTCCGCCAAGGGTCTGCCGGCCACCGGAGCGGTCGACCAGGCGACGTGGGACCTCTTGATGACCGACCCCGCTCTGCCCGCGGTCCTCTTCCGGCGCGGCGACCGCGGCGACGGGGTGCGCAGCCTTCAGCTGCTGCTGGCGGCATCCGGGATGGCCCCCGGTCCCATCGACGGCATCTTTGGCGGCCTCACCGAGGCGGCCGTCAGCGCCTATCAGCGCACGAACTCACTGGCCGTCACCGGCGCCGTGGACCAGGCGATGTGGGATCACCTGCAGGCCAACCCGCCGCCTTCGCCTGATGTGCTGCTGCAGAACGGGGACCGCGGAGCGGAGGTGGAGGCGTTGCAGCGCCTCGTCAAGACGGTGGGCTTCGACCCGGGCCCGATCGACGGCATCTTCGGCGGGCTCACCGAGCGCGCGGTGCGCCGCTTCCAGGGAGTGCACGGCCTCCCCGGGGACGGGATCGTCACCCAGCAGACCTTCGACAAGATGAAGCAGATCGAACCGCTGGCGCTGACCGCCTTCGACTACGGATACACCGGCTCGGCGGGCGTGGAGCAATGGCGGGGCCTGGTCACCGATGTCTTCACTCGCTGGGGCCTCCACGAGGAGGCCTGCGGGGTGGGGGCCAACGCCTCGAAGTGCATCGGGCCGCAGATAGAGAACGCTTTGACGATCATGCGCTGTGAGAGCCGAGGCGTTCCCATGGTGGTCAACTACCGATCGGGCACGACCGGCCTGTTCCAGCATCGCCCCTCGTTCTGGGCCGCCCGCACCGACCGCGTTCGCCAGCAGTTCCCCGACTTCCCCGCTGGGGCCACCCCCTACAACCCGGAGCACAACGTGATGGTTGCCGCTCTCCTGGTGTGGGAGTCCCGTGAGGCTCTGCTCGGCAACAACAGCCGCACCGGGCCGTGGGACGACGGCCCCGAGCCGTGGGGCCACTGGGACGGCGCCGCCCGCACTTGCGCCGACCCGCCGCTGGTCAGCCCCTAGCGGCCCCCGGGGCGTCAGCCGATACGGTCGAGCCCCGCCGCGGCCAACGGCGGCACCACCGCTCCGAGCGGGGCGAAGCGCTCATCGCTGGTCTGGCCGCGCGCGTA
>JABAOH010100471.1_pt3 | contig 54220 bp, 47 predicted proteins | sample 7062181 | NCBI WGS metagenome assembly JABAOH01 (sample SAMN14538630, study PRJNA623070) | marine sediment metagenome | biome: marine biome [ENVO:00000428]; feature: marine pelagic biome [ENVO:01000023]; material: deep marine sediment [ENVO:00002113]; isolation source: pool of 5 deep marine... | reverse complement strand
CAAGTCCACCTGGACCTTCAGCAAGGGCCAGGAGCAGATGTGGTGGGCCAATGTCGAGACCAAACCCTATGGAGGCTACCCCCAGTTCTGGGACATGAAGATCCTCAGGCTGCTCGAGAAGCTGAACCCGGGAAGGCAGGACTGGTCAGGAAGGGTCTCGGACGATCGCCAGCGACCTTACGGCCAGTTTGATGGGAAGACGATCTTTGAGGCCGAGAGGATGCTCACGCCCGGCAGCACGCGGGTCCTCGGCTACCTGCCCACTGACGAGGAGTGGAACTCTCCCAACATTTATGAGGACAACCCTGTCGGTCCCCCGGGAAAACCATTTCAGTTCCACAAGACAGGCGTAAAGCTCCCCGAGCACAAGACCTGGTTTTTCTATCTGGCACGCATCTGCAACCACTGCACCTATCCCGGCTGCCTGGCGGCCTGCCCGCGCAAGGCGATCTACAAGCGCCCCGAGGACGGCATCGTCCTTGTCGACCAGAAACGGTGCCGGGGCTACCGCAAGTGTGTGGAGGCGTGCCCCTATAAAAAGGTCATGTATCGGGGCAACACCCGGATCTCGGAGAAATGCGTCGCCTGCTACCCGCGGATCGAGGGAAAGGACCCAGAGAGCGGCGGCCAGCCGATGGAGACGCGCTGCATGGCCGCCTGCATCGGCCAGATGCGCCTCCAGGGCCTCGTCAAGATGAACGGGGACGGCACCTGGGCCGAGGACCGATACAATCCGCTCTACTATCTCGTCCACGTCGCCAAGGTGGCATTACCCCTTTACCCACAGTTCGGCACGGAGCCCAACGGCTACTATATCCCTCCCCGCTGGGTGCCCAGAGAATATTTACGACAGATGTTTGGGCCAGGTGTGGACGAGGCGATTGAGCGCTACTCCTACCCCGACCGGGAGCTTCTGGCAGTCCTGCAGCTCTTCCGCCGCTCCCACCTGATTATTTTCCGCTACGAGGTCAAGGAGGGGGCCAAGATCTATGAGACGACGGTACGCGGCCGGAAGATGACCGTGTACAACGACACGGCCATCGCCTATGGCCAGAACGGAAAGGAGATTTTTCGTACGACGGTCGAGGAGCCTCTCCACGTCCGACCGGCTACACATGCGAACTCGATATGAAAAGGCTCTACCGCCAGCGGGGGCAATGGGCGGGGAGAGGGTTCGAATGAGGGGAGAGCACAGTGGAAACAGATAGTGTAAGGATAGATCGAGAGATAAGCGATATCGATCTGGCTCTCTGCCGGGTTACGCTTTACAATGCGCTGGCGCTCGGATTTCGAGCGCCCACCGAGGAAACGGTGGCCCGCCTCGCCTCCCAGGAGGGAGCACGTGCCCTGGCTGACGCGGCCGCCGTGGTGGACGCAAACGAAGGGTCAGGGCTCGCCCCCACTGTGCGGGGTCTTCCCGGCAAAGGGAGTCTATCCGTGACCGAGCTCTCGGCCTCGTTTCGGCGGCTGTTTGGACATACAGCGCGCGGGCCCGTACCCCCCTACGAAACCGAATACGGCCAGGAGGCACTATTCCAGCAACCTCAGGAATTGGCAGATCTTACAGGCTTTTATCGAGCATTTGGCCTTACGCTCCGCGCTGGGGAACACGAAAGGGCAGATCACGTGAGCTGCGAGTGCGAGTTCCTTTCTTTCCTCGCGCTCAAGGAAGCCTACGCGCTGGAACAGCAGGACGCTCCCATGCTGGAAGAGACTCGCAAGGCCACACGGCTTTTCTTGCGCGATCACCTCGGCCGCTTTGTCCCTGCCTTTACCAAGAAGCTTACCCGCGAGGACCGGGACGGCTTTTATGGCACGCTCGGCGAGCTCTGCGGGAGGTTTACCACGCAAGAATGCACTCGACTGGGCATTCCCGTCGGTCCCGAGAGCTTGAGTCTACGCCCCGCCACCGCCGACGGTGTGCCAATGGCCTGCGCCGATGGAACAGAATGCCCGCTCAAGGGGCCGTACGACCCGGAAGAGGCCGATTGATGGAACAAGAAAATGACCGCCTGCCCGTGCGTTACGAACCGCGCTTCATCGAGGAGGCGGTTTTTCTTGCCCTACGCGAAAGTCCGGATGCCAGGCTATTTTACCGACAGCGCAATGGCCTGTATGAGATAAGCGATCCGGAGGAGCGTGAGCGGGCCTTCCAGAGTCTTCACCAAGCATGGTTTCCTCGGCTAGGATTAGCCGACCAGATCGAAAAAGCAATCAATGAACAGCCACTCCTTGCTCCCGCCCTCGGACTCTGCCTTGTCACCTGCGCTCCGGCAAAGAGAGAGGAAGGAGCCGACCTCCTCGTCAGCCCTGAAGAAGGGCTAAGCCCGAAGGAGCGGCGCACACTCCGCATCCTCTTGAGACCTGAATCCCTCCTTGATCCTTTAGCCTTATTGACGTTCCTCCGTCACGAACTCTTCCATATTACGGATATGCTTGACCCGCACTTCGGCTATGAACCGGTACTGCCCGTGGCGGAAGCCGGGCCTCCCCACGACCGCCTGGTCCGGGATCGATATCGGGTCCTCTGGGACGCAACAATTGATGGCCGTATGGTTCGGCGCGGATGGGCCCCGGAGTCAATCCGCATTCAGCGACTCACGGATTTCGCCCATACTTTCCCCATGTTCGAGGAAAAGACTGCTCAGGTGTTCGGTCGTTTTTTTGACCAAGAGCTACACAAGCATGCGGAGCTCGTTGCCTTCGCCCGGGACCCTAGGACGGCTGTAAGAATCTCACGGGAGACGCCGCATCCGGGTGGCCGTTGCCCCCTCTGTGCTTTTCCCACGTATTCCTTCAAGCCGGAGCCTGAAAGTCTACCTGCGGAAGTCATCGCGCACATCACGCGAGACTTTCCCGAATGGCATCCCGCTGAGAGCCTGTGCGTGCAGTGCGCTGACCTGTACATGGCCCACATTCAGATCGGGATTGCTCAGTCTGATTCCCAGAAATCCATTGATCTCCCGATCCCTCCCGCACCTTAACAGTCTGCTGGCTCATTCAGTGTGGACCGACAGTTAAGGTCAAACTTATCAGCATCATGTCATTCCTTTGAGGAGTCATTATGTTGAGCGGCGCCACTCGGCCCCTCTGGCGTAAGGGAAAGGATGTGACGAGGGCGCGAAACCCTTACGACGAAGACGCTCCGATGAAGCTCACTGTCGACGCCCAAGCGTGAATTCAGCAAACCCAAGGAACCGAGTCAACTCAAGGAGTGCAAGGAACCCGTGACGATATTGGTCATCAAGCATGTGGATTGTGAGGGATTAGGGGTTTGGGAGGAGTTCTGCCGGGAGGACGGTATTGCCGTCGAGGTCGTGGCACTCCATCGGGGAGATCCACTTCCTCCGCCTGGCCAGTTCGAAGGGGTGATCAGCCTGGGAGGCCCCATGAACGTGTATCAGGAGCGAGCCTATCCCTTCTTGAAGGTGGAAGATCACTTCATCCGCTGGACCCTCTCCGAGGACGTTCCCTTCCTGGGGATCTGTTTGGGTGGGCGGCTCCTGGCGAAGGCGGTCGGTGGCCCCGTCATGCAGAACGCTGTGAAGGGAACTGGCTGGTATTCCATCATGCTCGACCCGATCGCGCAGGGAGACCCCCTCTTCGCCGGCCTGCCGTAGAGCTTTACCGTGTTCCAATGGCACGGAGATACCTTTCATCCTCCTGTTGGAGTGGCCAGGCTGGCGGGTTCCCAAGCCTGTCGGAATCAGGCATTTCGCTTCGGAGGGATCGCTTATGCGCTCCAGTTCCATCTGGAGGTGACCCCACCTATGATTGAAGAGTGGGCTCATGAATACCACGCTGACTTGGCGGATCTGGCGGACCCGGAGAGAATACTGGAGGAGGCCCCAGCCCAGTGTGAAAGGCTCCGTGCCCTGTCCCGGCAGGTGTTCGAGAACTACCTTGGGCTGATCCGTGACCGCGCCTCGAAGCGAGGATCGCTCTCGGCGGACCGGCACCAACAAGGCGACCAGATTCGTTCCGAGGAAGACCGGAACGTGGAGAGGGCCAGGCAGCGGTATCTGGAGCTGGTTTTGAGAGGCCCGATGCGATGCGGGCTCAATTGCCCCCTGTGCCACATGGACCACTGCACGGGCGGATGCTGGTAGCTGACCCTTGCCGATCTTCCCCTCAGCTCGGGTGAGATAGTCTCGATCCCTCCCAGCCCCTTCCATTCCCACCCACCCCAAAATGGCCACGCAAGGGTCTCCTCCACCAGTCACCCACCGGCAATCAGATCCAAGTGATCGTTCAGTGGCAGCCGAAATTTGGCTGACATCAAAAACCATGACCAAGATCATCTTTTTCTACGACATCTATCATTGACCACCTAATCGGAACAACATAGGTTCTGACAAATGGAGCCAATAGAGCCGAAAGGTCCATTGACACCATGCACCTGAGCCGAGAGAGCGAATACGGACTGAGGGCGATGATCTATCTGGCCCAGCGCCCGCCGGCGACCGTCCTCACACTGAACCAGGTCGCCGAGGCAGGAGACCTCCCGGTCGGGTTCCTCGCCAAGATCTTTCAAAAGCTCTTGCGCCACGGACTGCTCCAGTCGTTTCGTGGTCGCCAGCGTGGCTATTGTTTGGCCCGGGACGCCACAGACATCAAACTTCGAGACCTCCTCGAGGCCATCGAGGGCCCGGACCTCTTCGAACGGTGCCTGTTCTGGGGCCACCGGTGCGGAGAGGAAAATCCATGCCTCTTACATCCCGAATGGAAACGGATAAAACCCCAACTCCTCTGGGCATTGGAACAAAAGACGCTTGAGAATTTCGTCCACGGAGATCGAGAGGACCGGGGGGATCAGAGGAGCGACAAGGCTGAGCCCCAACCGTCCCGACCAAATCCCATATTCGAAGATTCGCAGGATGATGAGGATGAAACGTAGGTCAGCAGAGGGTGCCGCCAGGAGAGTGGCCACGAAGGGCGCGAGCGAGTCACATCAATGGCTCCGTGTGGCATGGCTTTTCATGGCCTTCCTGTTGATCACACCCTTGATCGTCCTTGCACAGGAGACAGGGTACCGGCCTTTCTTTAACACGAACTCGCGCTTGGTCGTGTGGATCGTGGCCGAGCTCCACCTGATGTACGGGGCCTTCGTCTTGGGCGTCCCCATCTTCGCCGTCATAGTCGAGTACATCGGGAAACGTACACAGGATCCAAAGTACGACAAGCTGGCACGGGAGTTTACCAAACTCCTCTCGGCTGCCTTCTCCACGGTGGCGGCGTTGGGCGGCCTGCTGGTCTTCGCCCTCTTTGGACTTTACCCCAAGTTCATGGACTATCTCACGCAGGTCTTTCATAAGTCCTACTATGTCTATGCCCTCCTCTTCTTCGCCGAAGGGTTTACTCTGTACCTCTACTATTACTCGTGGGACCGTCTCCAAGGGAGGTGGAAGGGACTACACATCTTTCTCGGGGTCCTCTTGAACATCTGGGGGACCGTCCTGATGCTCATCGCCAACTCCTGGGCAAGCTTCATGATGAGCCCGTCAGGCATCGATGCGGAGACCGGAAGTTTCCTCGGGAGCACTTGGGCGGCCGTCGACAACCCCCTCTGGATCCCCTTAGCGATCCATCGCTTCATTGCCAATATCGCGTTCGGTGGTCTCGTCGCCGGAGCCTACGCGGCGGTGAAGTTCCTGTGCGCCACGACCGAGGCGGAGAGAGCCCATTACGACTGGATGGGGTATGTAGGCAACTTTGTCGCCATTGCTGCGCTCATCCCCCTCCCTTTCGCCGGTTACTACTTGGGGCGGGAAGTCTACAGCGCTTCCGCCGTGATGGGCAACAACATGATGGGCGGCGTCTTCTCCTGGACATTCATCATCCAGGCCATCCTCATCGGGGTCCTCTTCATTGGGGCAAACTACTATCTCTGGATCGGCATGGGGCGGATCGCCGGGTCAGAGCGGTACGTGAAGTACATCAAGTACGTGAACGTCATTCTCCTGATCTCTTTTGCCATCTGGCTTACGCCCCACAACCTCCCCTTGAGCGCTGCTGAGCAGCTCGCCATCGGCGGACAATACCATCCCATCCTGAAGTACCTGGGACTGATGTCGGCCAAGAACGCAGTCGTCAACCTCATCATCCTCTCCACCTTCTTCAGCTTCCTGCTGTACCGCAGGGGAAACAAGGGGAGGACTGTCCCGTTCGCAGAGCACGGAACGGCAGCCAAGATCATCCTTCTCATCGTCGGGGGGCTTTGCCTCCTTTTCCTCGGTGCCTACGCCCGACACCTCTTCACGTTAGATCCCGCGGCCTTGGAGCTAAGCCCGGATCGAGCGCAGTACTTCAGCCTTCCAGGCCTGCTCCTCATGATTGAAATCTTCGCCATCTTTGCGGCGATCGGCTTGACCTTCATCAACCGAGGCATCCTGGGCCAGAGTCTCCTCCTAGCCGTGACCGCAGCAAGCGCCGTTCTCGGGTTGGGAGTATACGGGTTCGTCATCATGGAAAAGGCAAACCCGTTCCTGAGGAATATTGCCGTCACCCAGTTCCTCATGGTCATCGCCTGTCTCATCGTCATTACTTTTATTGATCTCTTCCTCTTCAAGAACGCGGAGGTGGTGGGCGGTATCCGGTGGGGGAAGATGCCGGTCCGGTCCCAATACACGCTCATTCTCCTGTGCATCACCATCGTCCTCCTCATGGGACTCATGGGTTACATCCGTTCGGGCTTGCGGGAGGACTGGCACGTCTATGGGATCATGCGGGATACCTCCCAGTGGGCCTTCACGCCGACTATGGCGTATATGGCCAAGGTGGTGGGAGGAATCGTCTTCTTGTTCCTCGGTTCCATTGCCTTTGTGTTTTGGCTCAGTGGATTGGGAGAAAAAAAGGGCGGGGAGCCCGAGCCGCTCCCGATCGGGGGCGGCGCAGGGATACCCATCGCGGAAGGGTTTGAGAGGCCCAAGCTCCACGGACCGGAGCGCTCATGAAGCGGCCGTTTCTCGGCGTCGTTATTTTCACCATTGTCGTCCTCCTCCTCTTTATCTACGTCGGGGAGGTCCTGACCAGGATCTCCGGAGAGGAGGCGAGAGTGGAGAAGGAAAAGGCACGGGTGCTCGGCGGGGCCGTCGAGATCTCCCCCGAAGCCGGGCATGAGATCTTCTGGAGCCGGGGGCGGTGTCATACCTGCCATTCCGTCGGCAATGAAGGGAGTGCCATCCGGGGACCGAACCTGGGCGAGCCGGGCCCCACCGGTCTTCCCATCGCCCTGAGGGCCGCCAAGCGGGCCGAGGTGCGGAGCAAGGCGACAGGAAAGACGTACTCGGCAACGGACTACATTATCGAATCGATGGTCGATCCGAAGGCCTATCTCGTGGAAGGGTATTCCGGTATCATGCCAGTCATCTTCAGGCCCCCGATCGCGTTGTCCGTCGATGAGATCAAGGCGGTTACTTCGTACATCCAGGGCATCGGCGGAGAGGTGGATGTGGCGGCTATAAACACCTCCCCGTTCATGGAGCAGGTAAAGGTGAGTGCCGCGGCCCCGGCGCCTCCGAGCCCCTCTCTCCTCCTGGAGGGCGATCCCGAGATGGGTCAGTCCCTCTTCTTCGATCCCGAGAGTCCGGCGGGCTGTGCAAAATGTCACACGGTGAAGGACACGGGAGGCAAGGTCGGGCCCGAGCTGACTAACATCGCCGGACAGCAGCCGGCAGAGTATATTATCGAGTCTATCCTCACTCCGAGTGCGGTCATCGTAACCGGTTTCGAAGCCACCCTCATCATCACCAAAGACGGCCGGTACATCACAGGGGTCGTAAGACGAGAGGACGACCAAGTTATCGAAATCGCCGACAATCAGGGGGAGATTCAGAAGGTCCGGAAAGCGGACGTGAAAGACCGGGTCCTCCAGGATGTCTCCATCATGCCGGAAGGCTTCGGCGAGATCCTGACCATCAAGGACTTCCATGATCTCTTGGCCTTCCTCATGACCTTGCAGTAGGAGGGAGGATCGAACCATGAAATTTCTTTGTGTGCCTTGCAACGAGCAGATGCAGCTCCAGGAGGTCGAGGGACCCGACCAGGGATCACTGACCGTCGTCTTTCATTGCCTGCACTGCACCCACCGGATCGCCCTCCTTACCAATCCTTGGGAGACTCAGTTGGTGAAGGCCCTCGAGGTCGACGCGCCTTCCGAAGGGCTCCGCGCCATCCGCTCGTCTCTGGCCAGCCAGCGCGAAGAAGCCTTCGTGACGGATGAGCTCGGCGAGGAAGTCGAGGCGGCCAAGGAGGCCGGCGGCTGCCCGTTCGCCGCCGTCATCCGCCAAGCCGAGGAGGGAGACTTTGTATGGACCGAGGCTGCGGAAGAGCGCCTTCAGCGGATCCCAGAGTTCGTCAGGTCGTCGGTGAAGAGAGCCATCGAGGGATTTGCCAGAGAAAAGAGGCACCGGACCATTACCGACGCTCTGATGGACGAGGCGCGCAAAGAGATCGGCATGTAGAACGACCACGTTCAGCAGGAACAGAGGAGCACATCTCACCATGGTCCACAGACGATCACAACTCCCGCTGTTTTGGACCACCGTCATCTCAATTGTCGTGACCTATCTCCTGTTGGAGTACGGTTTTCCGTATCTGACGATGCTAGTGACGGGATCGGAGCAGTGGATGCCGGTGCCCCGGACCCTCATGGCCATGTTCATGATCCTGGCCGTTGTTGGGGCGGGCGTGTACGTCTCCACGAGCGACGAAAAGCTCGAGGAATTCGAGCGACCCATCCTCGCCTTTTTCAGAGGCGATCAAGATAAGCGATGGCCCGCGTGGGCGAACACGGCGCGGAGAGCCAGCCTTATTGCCATCCCCCTCCTGGTCGGTGTGCTCGTCTACGCACAGACCAAGCCGACGGTGGCGAGTCCGACTGCCCTGCGCATTCAGCATCCCACGATCCCGGGCGCTTTCGAGAAGCTCACCAATCCCTTTCGGAATCCAGACGGGACACCGAAGGATCCTAAACTCCTGGACGAGGGAAGGGTTTTGTACCAGAAAAACTGCCGTCCCTGTCACGGGACCACGGCCGGGGGCGACGGCCCAATGGGATGGGGGTTTAGGCTGAAGCCGGCCAACTTCCGCGATCCCGGCACCATCGCCACGCTGGTCGAGGCCTACCTTGTCTGGCGGATCAAGGAGGGCGGGGTGGGACTTCCGCCGGAGGCTAGCCCGTGGGACTCGGCGATGCCGGCGTGGAAGGACGAACTCACCGAGGAGGACATCTGGAAGATTATCCTGGCAGAGTACGATACGGCCCGGGTCGAGCCGCGGAAGCCGGAGAAGCTCGAATGAACCGATGGAGAATCGTCCAGAGTCTCTTCGTATCTTTATGCCTCCTGGGCTTGGGAGAGGTGTCTGCGCAGCAGAAGCCGCCCGAGACGTCCGACAGCGCTGCGAAGGGCAAGGAAATCTACACGCAGCGTTGTTGGTTTTGCCACGGCGTCGACGGGGACGGCAATGGGCCCGTGGCCGATTACCTCGACCCGCGGCCTCGGGACTTTACCCTTGCCGTCTACAAGCTCCGCACCACGCAGAGCGGTGAGGTTCCCCTGGATGAGGATCTCTTCAGAACAATCTCGCGGGGGATCCCTGGGACCGCCATGCAGGGCTTCGAGAATATTCTCACCGAGGAAGAGCGACGGCAGGTGATCGCGTTTATCAAGACCTTCGCGGCCGACTTCTTCGAGGAGCCGCCTCTGCCGGCCGAGATCGGCCCCGAGCGGGGCTCTTTGGAGAAGGGGAAGGAGGTCTACCAGAGAGCGAAATGCTGGGAGTGCCACGGCCAGGAAGGACGAGGGGAAGGACCGTCGGCGGGCAAGCTCAAAGACGACTGGGGTTTTCCGATTCTCCCGTTTGACCTGACCAAGGGCTGGCGCTACAAAGGGGGTACGACGGTGAAGGACATCTTCACGCGATTTACCACCGGGATAAACGGAACCCCCATGCCCTCCTTTACCGACACCATCACCGAGGAGGACCGATGGCACCTTGCCGCCTACGTGAGGTCTCTCATCAAGGAGGCGCGGGTCGGAGGAGAGCCAGTAGTCAAATCCAAGCGGATCGATCGAGATCTTCCCCTCGATCCGGACGATCCCCTGTGGCAGGAGGCAGAAACTCTAGACGTACCGTTAAGTGGACAAGTGATCGTAGCCCCCCGCTGGCAAAACCATTCCGTGGACTTGATCACAGTCCGGTCTTTGTATAACGACAAGTCCATCGCCTTCCTCCTCGAATGGGGCGACCGGTTCAAGGACACCGTTCACACCGAAGAGGCCATGCCTGCCGACGACACTTACGTGAAGGTCGATCCGGAGAAGAAGTGGAAGCTGCGGGACGCCGTCGAGATCCAGTTCCCGAGTCGGATCCCAGAGGGGATCGATCGACCCTACTTCTTCCTGGGAGAGCCGAGGAAGCCAGTCGTTCTCTGGCAGTGGAAGGCCGACTGGAACGAGAAGGGAGACCGGAAGACGCCGGTAGAGGCGTTAAAGGCCACAGGGGCTGGAAAGCCAATCGTTTCTTTGCCCGCCGCGGCCCAGGAAGTTGTGGGAAAAGGGGTGTGGAAGAATGGGCTTTGGAGGGTCGTTATGATGAGGCCACGAGCGGCGAAGGATCCGAATACAGACATCGCCTTCGAGGCGGGGAAGCTTATCCCCATTGCCTTTCATGTGTGGGATGGTTCCAGTGGCGAGCGCGGGCTTCTGTGTGCCATTTCCTCCTGGCAGCTCCTGGTCTTGGTGGCGCCTACACCGACAACCGTCTATGTCTACGCCTTGCTGGCGATTGCAGGCTGCTTCGGCGCAGAAATGTGGCTCATCCGCTGGGCCCGCACGCGGCGTCCAACCCAGCATGTGGGACCCTTCGCGGATTCGATGCGCACGTCGGAATAGAGGAGGGGTTATGTTCCGCAAGATCTACGTCCCGGTTGACAATTCTGAGCACTCGAACCGGGCGATCGACTTAGCCATTGAGATCGGAAGGAAGCTTGGTTCCACTCTTGTTGGCAGTCACGTCTATGCTGCTCGGCTCCACGACTATCGGTTCAGGCAGATGGAGTACACTCTCCCCGAGGAGTACTTGCACGAGGCTGAGCTGGAGCGGCAGCGGGATATCCATGACTCCCTGATCGCTTTGGGGCTCAGGTTGATTTCTGACTCCTACCTCGACGTCATGGAACGGAAATGTCAGAGCGTAGGGCTCACCTTCGAGCGCAAGACCCTTGACGGCAAGCACTATAAGGTCCTCATCGAGGACATTCAAGGAAGTGACTACGACCTCGTCATCATTGGTGCCCTCGGGATGGGCGCGGTCAAGGACAGTGTGATTGGATCGGTCTGCGAGCGGGTGATCCGAAGGATCGGGACTGACACCCTGGTGGTGAAGTCGCTCACTCCCACGCACGACGGGGACGGACCGATCCTCGTCGGCATGGACGGCAGCCCCCAGTCCTTTGGCAGCCTGCGAGTCGCGTTGAGCTTGGGGAAGGCCTTCAAGCGGCCGGTCGAGGCCGTGGCGGCGTACGACCCCTATCTCCACTACGCGGTCTTCGGTGGGATCGTCAAGGTCCTCTCCGATGAGGCCGCCAAGGTCTTCCGGTTCACAGAACAGGAGAAGCTGCACGAAGAGATCATCGACAGCGGGCTGGCCCAAATCTACCAGTCCCATCTCGAGATCGCTCGCAGGGTGGCCGAGGACGAGGAGGTCCCTCTCCGAACGACGCTGCTCGACGGCAAGGCGTTTGAAAAAATCCTCACCTACGCCCGAGAAACCAGACCGTGGCTCTTGGTCATGGGCCGGATCGGTGTGCACAGTGAGGAGGACGAAGCGGATCTCGGTTCGAACGCCGAGAACCTCCTCCGCCTCGCCCCCTGTAACGTCTATCTCTGCGGCCGTACATTCTATCCCCCCATGGACGTTCGGGCCGAGGAGATCATGCACTGGACGCAGGAGGCGACGAAAAAGATGGAGCGCGTCCCGACCCACGTGCGGCGGGTTGCGAGGACGGCCATTTTACGATTCGCCATCGAGCAAGGTCACACCGTCATCACCAGCAAGGTGATCGACCAAGCCATGGACCGGTTCATGCCCAGGAGGACGGCGGAAGTGTTCCAAGACGTCGCAGAACGGGTGGCGATCGCAAAGCTGAAGGCCGACAAGACCGCGACCGCCATCTGCGCTGTCTGCGGGTATGTGGCGAAGGGGCAGGATCCGGTCAAGTGTCCCGTGTGCGGGGGCGGAGGGGAACAGTTCCAGATGATCGACCGGGAGGTCGTCGAGGCTGTCCTGTCCCGCGAGGGGGGAATAGAAGAGGAGATCGCCTTCGACGGGCTCACGCTCCGCTGGACGCAAGAGGCGCGGAAACACCTCTTAGGGATCCCAGACGCCTATCTGCGCAGGCGGGCGAAGGCGAGGATTGAAAAGGCGGCCCGTGTGAGGAAATTGAGCGCCATCAGCATGGACTTTGTGCTGCCCATCATCGAGGAAACCGTCCACGGCGGCACGCTTCCCGGGGCAGGGGCTTCGGACGCTGAGGAGCATCTCGGGGGAAACTTTCAGTGGACCGAGGGGGCGAGGGGCCGTCTTCAAAGAGTTCCGATGGGCTTTATGCGGCAGCTCACCAAGCAACGGGTCGAAGGGCTGGCTGCCGAGCGGGGGCTAAAGATCATCACCCTAGACCTGTGTGAAGAGGGAATCGGGGGGGGCAGGAAAAAGATGAACGAGGTCATCTCGGAGTACGTGAAGGCTCCCGAGGAGCAGACCTCCGAATAGAACGTGTTATGACCAATCGGGCATATTCAATCTCGTGGAATCTCACCCAGCGCTGCAACCTCCAATGCGCCCACTGTTACATGAGCGCGTTTGCGAGGGCAGACGCCGCGCAGGAACTCAGCACCGAGGCGTGTCAGCGGGTTATAGACGAGATCGCCCAGGTGAACCCCAACGTCTTCTTGATCCTGACCGGTGGGGAGCCGCTCCTGCGGAAAGACCTCTTCGACTTAGCAGCGTACGCGGCCGACAAGGGGTTCACCGTGGTCCTCGGGACCAACGGAGTTCTCCTGAAGGAAAAACAGGCCCGCCTCATGCGTCGAAGCGGTATCCAGGGGGCCAGCATCAGTCTCGACTCGACCGATTCGAAAGTGCATGACACCTTCCACCACCACTCCGGCGCCTGGCAGGGTGCCATCCGAGCCACTGATGCGTTGCGCGCCGAAGGAATCGACTTCTCCATGCACACGAGCGTCACCTCCTGGAATGTGGAGGAGATTCCGGCGCTGATTGATCTGGCGGGGTCACTTGACGCGAAGGTCTTGAACTTCTTCTTCCTAGTTCGGACAGGCCGGGGGAGGGACCTGACCGATATCAGCCCCGACATGTATGAGCGGATCCTCACCTACCTCGCGCGCGTCCAGGGTGTGGGGAATGACCAAGAGACCAGCAGCGATGAAGCCTCTGTGTTCGACCGGCAGGAGGATCCGTGGAGCGTGCCGACCGGGCGTGCGGGTCGGTTACTCATCCGGGCCAAGTGCGCCCCACACTTCCGTCGGATCATCTACACACTCGATCCCCGATCCCCCCTCCTCAGCAACTACGCCCATGGAAGCTGCCCGGCGGGGAAGCACTACTGCCGCATTATGCCGAACGGCGACGTCACGCCCTGCCCCTACATGCCGGTGGTCGCCGGCAATCTTCAGCGGCAGGGCTTTTCGGCTATTTGGGAGCATGCGGCACCCTTCAAGGATCTGCGGACGCCACGGCTCGGTGGACGCTGCGGGATCTGTGAGTTTTCCAAAATCTGTGGAGGCTGTCGATGCAGGGCCTATGCGGCGTTCGGAGACTACCTGGCCGAGGATCCGGCCTGCAGCTACCAGCCTGGCCAATATGGAGGACAGCTCATCACCCTTCCTGAGACACAGACCTTTGGGCTGGAAGTCGGATTTGAGCTGTCTTGGGAAGAATCCGCCAAGGCCCGCCTGGAGAAAATCCCGTCCTTTGCCCGAGGAATGGTGGTCAAGGCGGTTGAGGCCTTTGCGCGATCGAAAGGGTCCAAGCGGGTGACATCGGAACTAATGCAGGAGGCCAAAGCGCAGTGGGCTAGCGAGGGGCGATCGCTATTCACCACCCGTTCATGATGGCGACCAGAGATCAAAAGTTCCACCACGCCGCAATCACGTATGTCGGACTGGGTGCCGTTGTCGTTGCGCTCACCTTGGCAGTAGGCCTCCCGGACCGGAGAGCGACCGAGGAGCGCTTGCTGATCCCAGCGGTGATGGCTATCGGCCTTCTGGGGGCGATGATCTACTTCGCTCCGCCGATCTCCCGGCGATCACCCATGTTAGGCAAGATCGTCGTCTTCTTAACCAAAATTTTTGTTGTCACGGGCGCCTTGAGGTCCCTGAACTTTCTGATGAACTTCTTCGGCGTGCGGTTCGAGTCGCATTTCAGGCCCTTCAGACTCCACCTCCATCCAAGCGAGTTCATGTTCCATCCGATCTTCTTGCTTAATGCGGTCCTGACGGGCGTCATCGCCTTCATGCTCGCCAGGGCCGCCTGGGATCTTTAATGGCGGAACGAGAAGACAACCAGGTCTGGACCGAAGAGGCCTTGAAGCGAGTCGAAAAGGCCCCTGCCTTCGTACGCCCGGGGATCTACAAGCTCATGGCCAAACGACGGAAGGAGCGCGGGCGAAAGCGTATTACCTCGAAGTTTTTAACGGAGATTCGCAACGAGTCGATGCTCCGGGTGAGCAAGAGCATCAAAGGGTTTGGCTTTGAAGAGCTGAGTATGGCCGCCTTCGAGGTGGCAAAGCAAAAGATGCGGAAGCTCCCGAGAAAGGTGGAGGTTATCGAGCACATTCAGGCATTCTTGGGGCAGCGAACACACCGAAATGACATGATTGTGGCCAAGTTCAAGCGGTACCTTCAGATGATTCCAAACAGGGGGCTGCCCTGGACGGAGGAGGCACTTGCCCGGGTTGACAAGATTCCAACCATGGTGCAGGAGATGGCCAAGCGGGCTATCGAAGAGGAGGCGAAGAGGCGAAAGGAAAAGGTTGTCACCCCTGAAGTAGTAGAGCAGATCCTTTCCCAAATCTCCCAGGCACCAGCGAGGCAGGACAGGAGAGTGGGGGGGTCTATCCGGGCCGAGGGTGCAAGGGCTGAAGGACCCCTCGATGGCATCACCATGCTGTGGACGGCAGACGCGGAGGAACGCCTCAGGAGGATCCCGATCCCCTTTGTGCGCCGGACGATTATCGTACGGGTCGAAGCGGCTGCCAAGGCGAAGGGACTTCAGGTGATCGATTTAGCGGCTTACGAGGCAGGGGTCGCCAAGGAGGTGAGATAGAGGGGGTGCCATCACTTACCAACAGGGGAAGCGTGTGACCCGTGAGCAGGAGCTCAGCGAGACCCCGATAGTCACGAGGGGGTCTCCGTGTGACCACGCTTCAGCATCGGAACGTGGGGATCACCCAAACAGCCTATATATATAAACTTTCATGGACGGCGTGTAGTTATGGTATAAGGTAATTCGATCCGACCTGAGGGTTTCAGCCAACTCGAAGAAGGCCCCAGGTCATCCCCAGCGCAGGTCTCCGACACACGATCACCATGGTGAACATTAGTAAGCTTTTCCGCCGCTTAAGCATCACGAAGAAGTTAGTCATTGCCTTCGTGTTGATAGGGATCATTCCCCTATCTGTCGTGGGGAGTTACGGGGCTTTCTTCTCTTTTTCGCTCCTTAGCGAACATGTCCTCGATCACGTGAAGCGCACCGTCACGATTAAAGCGGAAGAGATCCAGGGCTTTTTGAGTGGCGTGAAGGAAGACCTCCTCTACCTGAGCCAGCTGCCGACTCTTCACGAGGTCATCGATCTTCCTGAGGACGGGAACAGGGTAACGCGTCAGTCCTTAGTTCATCGTTTGGGGAGCGAATTCTTGGGTTTTTCCCGTGCTCATCAGGCGTACTATCAGGTGAGATACATTGACGAGCACGGGAAGGAGATCGTGAGGGCCGACTTTGATGGAAGCAAGAGTTACCTCGTGCCCCCCCATCAGCTACAGGATAAAAGCCACAGGTACTATTTTCGTGAGGCCATGCAGGTCCGGCCAAGCGACACGTACGTCTCTCCCATGGACCTCAACATCGAACGGGGAGTGGTGGAGGTTCCCCACAAGCCAGTGGTCAGGTACGCCACCCCTATCGTCAACTCACGTGGGGAGCAAAAGGGCATTGTCATCATCAACCTCTATGCGTCCCATATCCTCGGGCAGATCCTACGCCTTCGACAGGACGAAGGCGGGACCGTCTTTCTCGCTAATAATGAGGGTGTCTACCTCTCCCATTTCGAGGAGGCCAATGCCGGTGCCCGTGACCCCCGCCTAGCCGCTCAGGAGACCCTTGAAGGCGACTACTCCAAGCGGATCGCCACTCAGATCCTCTCAGGAGAACCGGGCGCTGTCGTCGAGCGAGGACTAACCGGGAAGATCGTAGCATTTGCCCCTATCTTCCCCTATCTAGGCGAACAGCAGAAATTCTGGGTGATCGCCCAGGCGTATGACAAAGCCGAGGTCCTGTCCTCAATTCGGTCCCTCCGGTTCCTGGTTCTCGGTCTCGGCGGTTTCGTCTTGGTCATTGCCATCGTCGTGGGGATCGCGGCGGCCAGGCATTTCACCAAGCCGATCTTGGAGCTGAGCCGCGGTGCCGAGATCGTGGCGGGGGGCAACTTCGAGTCTTCCGTCAAGGTAGAAACCAACGACGAGCTCGAGGACCTTGCCTACCGCTTCAACCTCATGACCCAGAAGCTGAAAGAACATGAGCGGCAGCTCAAAAGTGCGCACGAGCGCTTGGAGATGAAAGCCCGGGAGGCCGAAGCCCTTTACAAAATAGGCACAGAGATCTCGGCCTTCCTGGAGCTCGATAAGATCCTCTATCTGGTTGTGGACAAGGCGCGTGAGCTCTTAGCAAGCGATGTCGCAGCCCTCTGCCTTCTGGATGCCCATGAGCAGGAGATGTATCTCGCAGCCACCAGCGGGCCTCCTGATGCCTTCTCGTTGGAAAGAGGGGAGAAGATTTTGGATGGCCTCGGCCGCGGGTGTTCCTGCACCTCTCCCATGGCGGATGGTGAGCTAAAGGTTTGCACGTCTGTCTGCCCCGGCATCAGAGATCAGTATGTGAAATCCTGTCTCGCTGCGCCCCTCAGAACGAGAGATAAATTGATAGGAGCCCTCTGCGTCGGTACTCGAGCACTCCATCAGTATACCGAACGAGACGCCGAACTCCTATCAGCGTTGGCCAGCCAAGCCGCCATCGCCATTGAGAATGCTACGCTTCATGGGCAGGTCCGAAACCTGGCCGCGCTCGAGGAAAGAGAGCGCATCAGCAAGGACTTGCACGACGGCATCATCCAGGGGATTTATGCCACAGGCTTGGGCCTAGAAGACGGCATCCAACTGGTCGATGAGGACCCTCTTAAGGCGAAGCAAAGGTTAGAACATGCCATCGAGGACCTGAACGACGTGATCAAGGATGTCCGAAACTACATTTTCAACCTACAGCCGAAGGTGCTTCACGGCAAGAACATCGCCCAGGCGATGGCGGATCTCGTGAAAGGCTTTAGGATCAATTCCTTGATCGATGCCGACCTAGTGGCCGACGAGGCCATCGATGCGCTCTTGTCTCAGGAACAGAAGACCAACCTTTTCCATGTGACCCAGGAGGCTCTTGCCAACGTTGCAAAGCATGCGCAGGCCAGCCAGGTTCGCCTCGAACTTTTGACTGCCAACCAGCGTCTCGTCCTCTCCATTAACGATAATGGAGTTGGATTTGACCCTGGAAAGACGAGCGCGCAAGGACAGGGATTGAGGAATATGGCGAACAGGGTGAAGGTTTTGGAAGGCGATCTAGCGATCGAGAGCGCTATCGGGAGAGGGACCCACCTCGTGGTGACGATTCCCCTCCGGGACACCGAGGGGGGCGAAAGATGATGAAGAATCCCATAAAGGTCCTTATCGTGGATGACCACGAGGTGGTCCGCATGGGATTGTGCTCTCTCTTGAGCCGCGAAGCTTCGATGGAGGTGGTCGGCGAGGCTGGCTCGGCGGGCGAGGCGATTGCATTGGCAGCCAACTCCTCCCCCGATGTCGTCGTGATGGATATCAGGTTACCCGACGGAAGCGGTGTTGAGGCCTGCCGAGAGATTCGGGCCCGTTACCCCCGGACAAAGGTCATCATGTTGACCTCTTATGCCGATGACGAGGCGGTCTTCTCTTCCATCATGGCGGGTGCGGCTGGATACCTATTGAAGCAGACGAGGGGAAGGGAGCTGGTGAGGGCGGTCGAGGCCGTGGCGTCAGGACAGTCCCTATTAGATCCGACGGTGACCCATAAGATTCTCGAAAGCTTTAAGCGGATGGCTGCAGACCAGACCATTAATGAGCTGTCCCATCTCTCGGAACAGGAGCGGAGGATCCTGGCCCTCGTCGCCGAAGGAAAGACGAACAAAGAGATCGCTGAACTCGTCCGTCTGAGCGACAAAACCATCAAAAACTATATCAGCAACATCCTAAGCAAGTTGAATCTCAGTCGGCGTTCCCAGGCCGCGGCCTATTTCGCAAGGAGAGCCCAAGGAAGAGAAGATTGAGGGCGCGGCCTGCGCGGGTCATCTAGGGCCGGTTGGACTACAGAAGGGGGTCCAGATGGCCCTATTTTTTTGGTCAGAATCGTGTCGAAAAAGGGCCGCATGGCACTTGTCACATGGACGACCGAAATACTAACGTCAGGCCAAGACCGCCATGGAGCCAAGGCAGGAACGGCATCGGCGATCGCTACAGGAGCGCGGATGGCGACGGGGACACGGCTACTCATCATTGACGACCATCACAAGGTGCGCGGGGAGCTGGTCTCGAAGCTGGAAAAGACACCGGACATGGAGATCGTTGCACAGAGTGGTGACGCGAATGAAGCGGTCAAGCTGGCCTCAGATCTGCAACCTGATGTGGTGCTGTTGGATGTCAAGATGGCCAACAGGAACGGACTGCAAACGTGCCAGAGGATAGCCCAAGCTGCTCCAAAGGCGTCCATCCTCGTCCTGACCTCGTATCCCGATGAAGAGGAGAAAAGCGGGGCCTTCCAGGCGGGGGCCCGAGGATACCTTTTAAAGGACATCGACTCGGAGGGGCTCATCCGGCGTATACGGACCTTACTCCAATAGAAACCGGGTGCCATTTACAGGAGGTATAAAGGATGACATTGAAGAGGGTAAGCAACCTACTTGCCCTGAGTTCGATCTTTCTCACCTTCGGCCTATCGGCTGCCTATGATGTCGCATCGGTGGCCGATGGCGCGGTGGTTTCAGGGAAGGTCGTATTTAAAGGGAAGGTCCCCGAGCCAAAGAAGCTCCTGATCACCAAGGACCAGAAGGTTTGTGGAGAAGGCTATATCGAACGACATGAAGTAAAGGTCTCGCCCGGTGGCGGCCTCCAGCATGTCGTCGTGGCCTTGGAAGGTGTCTCCAAGGGCAAGGCATGGGAAAAACCCAACGGCTATGTCCTGGATCAAAAGAAGTGCACGTTTGTGCCGTACCTCCAAGTCGTCCCGAAGGGTGGGAAACTCACCATCGTGAACAGCGATCCCCACCTCCACAACATCCACAGCTATGAATTGATCGGACGGGCAAAGCGGACGCTTTTCAACATCGCCCAACCGACCCAAGGACACAAGGTGAGCAAGACCGTCAAGCCGCGCAGAGGAAAGGAGATCCGGATTCAATGCGACGCCCATGACTGGATGTTGGGGTGGATTTACGTCGTAGAGAATCCCTATTACGCCATCGTCGGGAAAGACGGCAGCTTCACCATCCAGGATATCCCCCCTGGAACCTACAAGCTCAAGGTCTGGCATCCCTTTCTCGGGAAGAAGGAGCAGAATGTCACCCTCTCGGCGAAGGGGAAGCTCAAGGTAAACTTTGAATTTTCGCCATAGACAGCCAGAGAGGAGGTGCATGGGATGAAAGGCCCGAAGGTCTGGTTAATCGGATTCATGGTCGTTGCTCTGTCCCTGCTCGCCCTGCCTTTGAGGAATGCCGACGCAGCGGAAAAAAAGAACCTGGCCCCACTCCCTGACCCACCGAAGGTGAAACCGGCCCAGGCAAAACTGGGGAAGTATCTCTTCTTCGATCCGAAAATCTCAGGGGACGGCGCCATCAGTTGTGCGAGCTGCCACGACCCCAAGAAGGGATGGGCCAACAACGAGGAGAACGATGAAGAGCTTTCGGATGCCTATCCCGGCTCCAGATACTTCCGCAATTCCAAGTCCCCCGTCAATGTGGCCTTCGCCGAGACGGTGTACTGGGATGGACGCCTGCCCGGCAAGTCCATGCTCCAGGTACATGTGCGAGACCACATCGTCGAGACCCACTTCATGAACATGGATGGCCGGATCATGCAAGAGCGGATCAAGCAGATCCCCCTGTATGTCAAGATGTTCAAGGAAGCCTGGAACGCCGAGCCCTCCTTCGGAAGAATCAGGAACTCCATCCGCGAATATGAAAAGACCCTGGTGTCCAAGAACGTCCCGTTGGACAAGTATCTCAAAGGTGACAAGAATGCCCTCTCCAGCGAGCAAAAGCGAGGCCTCAAGCTCTTCACGGGAAAGGCCGGGTGCATTCAGTGTCACAACGGGCCCATGCTCTCGGACTACAAGGCCTATGACCTCGGCGTGCCAGAGAACCCCAAGGTCTGGAGTGATCCCCTGCGGCATATTACCTTGAGGTCTTTCCAGCTTGCCATGGGGGTTCCGATGTTTGCCCGGGCGGAGCATGACGTGGGGTATTACGCCGTCAGCAAGGAAAAGAAGGACATCGGCAGGTTCGTGACCCCCTCGCTGAGAGAGGTCTCCAGGACAGCGCCGTACTTGCACAACGGGGTGATGAAGACTTTGGAGGAGGTCGTCGCGTTCCACGCCAAGGGCAAGGGCCGTGATATTAAACCGGTGCGCCTGTCCAAACAGGAGGTCAGCGATTTGGTCGCCTTCCTGAAGAGTCTCAGCGGTGACGAAATCACGGCGTCACGGCCAGCCGATTTCCCCGAGGACTACGTCCTCATCAAAGACTGGTATAAGACCAGAAACTGAGGTACAGATTCTGGAGGAGACATGAAGATGAGAGAGATACGGAAATTCCTCCCATTTCTCCTGGCTGCCTTCGTGCTGGCCTTGGGTCTCCCACTGACTGGGCAGGTTGCTCTGGCAGGAGAGGTGCCCAAGCTCGGGCCGCTTGGGCCGCCACCAGATCCACCTGATAACCCGATGACCCCTGAGAAGATCGAGCTCGGCAAGATGCTTTTCTGGGACACCAGGATCACCGGAGATGCCAGCCTGAGCTGTGCCACCTGTCACGATCCCAAGCTCGGATGGGGGGACGGTGCGGATATTGGCCGGGGCTATCCCGGCACGTCGCACTGGCGCAACATCCAGACCGTCATCAACACCGCCTATTACGGCAAGCTTTTCTGGGAAGGGTCTAGTCGCAGCCTCGAGTCCCAGGCAGAAAGCGCGAACCGCGGCGGCGTCGCCGGAAACGGTGAGCGGGACATGATGGAGGCGCGCCTCTACCAGATCCCCGAATACAAAAAGCGGTTCAAGAAGGTCTTTGGTGACGAGTGGCCCCTCCTCAAGAATGCCTGGCGGGCTATCGCGGCCTTCGAGCGCAGCCTTGTCCAGCGGGACACGCCCTTTGACCGCTATATGAAGGGGGACAAGGGGGCCCTATCTGCCGAGGCGAAGAAAGGCTTGGAGCTCTTCCAGGGGAAAGCCGGCTGCATCCAATGTCACAATGGGCCCTTCTTTAGCGACCAGAAGTATTACAACACCGGCGTCCCCGAGAACCCAGCGTTTGCCGAAGACCCGCTCAAGCAGATCACGTTCCGGTTCGAGCAGTACGCGAAAGGGGTCCCCGAAGACGTCTATCGGAAGACCAAGACCGACCTTGGGCTCTTCTACCAGACCAAGGAGAACAGAGATATGTCCAAGTTCCGGACCCCCACCCTCCGGTACACGAAATACACGGCGCCGTACATGCACAATGGGGTCTTTTTCACTCTCGAGGAGGTCGTCGATTTCTACAACAACGGTGGGGGTGAGGACCAGGCGCTGAGGAACCACGGCATCGCGACCAAGTCGAAGAAGGTGAAAAAGCTCAACCTGACCAGTAAGGAGAAAGAGGCTCTAGTGGCCCTTTTAGAGAGTCTTTCAGGAAAAGAAATCATCGTCGAGCCCCCTACCCTACCCGAATATGCGGTCATGATCAAGAAGTAGGCACACCAGATGGCGCTCAACAGGAGGTGACACCGTGGGAAAAAAAGTAACAGACGATGCGTGCGGGACCCTCGCGGACCGCCCGTGTCTGACCCGTAGACAGTTCCTCGCGGCAGGCGGCGGGGTCACGGCCACTGTCCTTCTCTCGAGTATTTTTCCTGGAACCGCCTTTGGGGAGCGAAAGGTCAAGCTCACCAAGTATCCCGAAAAGAAGATTGCGACACTCGGCCAGCTCAAGGCAAACGTTCCCGTCTCATTCAGTTATCCGTACAACGACCTGTCGTCGAGCTGTTTCGTTGTGAAGCTGGGGACCCCAGCAGGCGGGGGGATTGGTGCCAAGCAGGATATCGTCGCCTTTAGCCACCTCTGCTCACACATGGGAGGCCCCCTCATGGGGACCTACAAGGCTGAGCACAAGGTGATGGGCCCCTGCCCCTTCCATCTGACCACCTTTGATCTCACGAGGCACGGCATGGTCGTCGCGGGACAAGCCACATCGCCCCTCCCCCAAATTGTCTTGGAGGTGAGGGGTCGAGACATCTACGCGACTGGGATCGTGGGTTTAATGTACGGGTATAGTGACAACCTGCGGCCGAAAGCCTAAGGAGGAGAGTGAGTATGGCAAGCCCGCGTTACATTCCAGAAGATAGGGTTCCGCTCCCCCCCAAGGACGCCGACGTCTTCACCACCGTGTGCGACTATTGCGTCGTCGGCTGTGGATACAAGGTCTACCGGTGGCCGGAGGGGAAAGAGGGCGGGCCCAAGGCGACACAGAACGCCCTGGGCGTGGACTATCCCGTCGCACCCAACACCGGCAAATGGGTCAGTCCGAACATGCACAACACTGTATTCCACCAGGGAAAACCCCACAACGTGATCGTCATCCCCGATGGCGACTCCAAGGTGGTGAACGTCGGAGGGACCCACAGCATTCGCGGGGGCGCGATTGCCCAGAAGTGTTATAACCCGGAGAAGCCGACGGCCGACCGGCTCCAACATCCCTTGATGCGGGTGGGGGGCCGCCTACAGAAGGTCTCGTGGGATACAGCCCTCGACATCATGGCTGAGATCTCGAAGTACGTGATCGACAAGCACGGGCCCCACGCCTGGGCGATGAAGATGTACTCGTACCAGTACTTCGAGAACACCTACGCCTTGACCAAGATCGCCTTCCGACACATCAAGACCCCGGCCTGGGCGTCGCACTGGACCGGGACCTCGAACACCAATTCGACGCCCGGCTTCAGGGATGTGGGCTTCGATAACTTTGGTCCGGCATACGAGGACTGGAAGAATGCCGATGTCGTCTTCTGCTCGGGCTGTGACCCGTATGAGACCAAATCGGTCATCTTCACCTCGTGGATGATGCCGGGGGTCCAACAGCACGGGCAAAAGATCATCATGGTCAATCCCAGAAAGACCACGGGCTCGGTCTATGCTGAAAAGCATGGGGGGCTGCATCTGCAGCTCAACCTGGGGACCGATACGATCCTCCACATGGCCATCTCGCGGGTGATCATCGAGAACGGCTGGGAGGACAAGGAGTGGATCGCCCAGTGGACCAACAACAAGTGGGAGACCGATTCGGGTTTTGGGCAAGGGACCCGAAACACCCCCTGGCAGTGGCGGACGACCTGGGGGAAATTCAGGGGCGGAAGCTTCGACGACTACAAAAAGTGGCTCCTCGCGCAGAAGGAGTCCACCCTGGACTTTGCCGAGAAAGAGACCGGCGTCCCACGGGCGAAGATCATCAAGGCGGCCGAGATGATGGCCAAGCCGGTCAAGGGGAAGCGTCCCAAGACGTCGATCGGGATCGAGAAGGGGAACTACTGGTCGAACAACTATTTGAACACTGTCTCCGTCTCCACGTTGGCGCTCCTCTGCGGGGCGGGGAATCGGCCCGGCCAGATGGTCGGCCGATTTGGCGGCCACCAGCGGGGCGGAAACACGGCCGGACGAAACCCCAATGAGCGATCGCCGGAGAAGTACCCCGGCCGGCGGAAGCGAAAGATCGATTTGGACCGCTGGGTGCAGAGCGGAAACGTCAGGTTTGCCTGGGTGATTGGGACCACCTGGATCCAGTCGATGGCGGCCGGCGCCGAGCTGCGCCGCGTCTTTGAATCCCTGACCCGGAACAACCCACACCAGCTCAAAAGCTTCGACAAGAAAAAGGCGATCGAGACGTTCAAGAAGCGGATGGACAGCGGTGGCATGGTGCTGGTCAATCAGGAGATCTACCTGCGGGATCCCATCAGCACGACGTACGCCGATATCGTCCTGCCGGCCGCCACCTGGGGCGAGGAAGACTTTACGCGCTGTAACGGCGAGAGACGGATCCGCATCTACGAGAAATTCTATGATGCGCCAGGCGACAGCAAGCCCGACTGGTGGATCGCCGCCCAGTTTGCCAAGCGGATGGGCTTTGACGGATTTGACTGGAAGGACTCGAACGACGTCTTCGAAGAGGGCGCCCGGTTCAGAAGGGGAAGCCGGGTGAACTACCATCCGTTGGTCTGGCTGGCCAAAAAGAAGGGGATGCGCGGTCACGAACTCCTCAGGACCTACGGGACCGAGGGGATTCAGTGCCCCATCCGGTATGAAGATGGAAAATTGGTCGGAAGCGTGCGCCTCCACGACTCGACGCTCAAGCTCCCCGAGACCGGGCCGCAGGGGCCCACGGTCTGGCAGAAATGGCTCACGGGGGCCAAGTCGCAGACCGGCAAGTTCAACTGGATGCGGTCGCCGTGGGACTTCTTCTCTGACTACTACGAGTGGCTCAAGCCCAGGGGTGAGGAGCTTTGGCTGACCAACGTCCGCATCAACGAGACCTGGCAAACCCAGTTCGATGATATGCGGAGACCGTATATCATGCAGCGGTGGCCGGACGTCTTCGTCGAGATCCACCCGGACGACGCCAAACGCCACGGGATCGAGAGCGGTGACTGGGTGCGCCTTGCCAATGAGCGGATCCCCGTCCAGACAGGTGGATTTTACGGGGTCATGGGGGATGACAACAGCTTCACCGGGCTGATGAAGCATGGCCATATCAAGATGACCAAGGCGTCCATCTCGGCCGTGGCCATCGTGACCCCGGCGGTGAAGAAAGGGATCATGGCCGTCTTGAAGATGGATATGGACAAGTCGGCCAACGACCTCATCCCCCGGGTGACAGACCCCTTCAACAACCACTACCGCTTCATGCTGGCGGTGGCCAAGGTCAAGAAGACCGGGGAGTCGCCCTACAAGCGCTCCTTCGAGGCCATGAGCTTTGGCCGGAGGGATATCATATGACCCCTGCCTGGCTGAGGGGATCTGACGGAAAACGAGAGAAACGCGATCCCGAGTGATCGCGCGGGAGGATAACACGATGGCGATTCCAGACAGGGATATGAAACAGGCCATGGCCGCGGGGCTGCACCTCGACGAGCCCGAGACGCTGAAGCGGCTCAAGAACCTCATGGCGCCGGTGGAATTCAAGGTGGCCGTCACCGGCACCAGACCCGGCGTCGGCGTGAGCACGTTCACCATGAATCTGGCCATGGCCCTGCGGCATGGAAAGCTCGAGGGTTCCGAATTCGAGGTCGTACGGACGCCCAACATCGGCATCCTCGATCTCGGTGGCTCGACCTTCCCCGAGCGGCTGGGTGGAAACACCACCGGGCTGGAGAGACGCGGTACCCGGTTTCGTCCGGCTCGGGGACTCGGGGACGTGCAGGTGGTCACCCTGGACATGCTCATGGGGGATCGCTTCACCCCGGGAGTCGCAGGGCTGAGAGATTGGAACACCGTGCGGGGATCTCTGGGCGAGGTCGATTGGGACGAGCTGGACCTGCTTCTGATCGAGTTTCCCCCCGGCATCGAGGCGGTGGAAGACCTCTCAGAAGTGCTGCCTCCGATCGAGGCCACGCTGATCGTCACCCGTCCTGGCGAGGGGGAGCGGGAGCGGATCAGAAGTCTTTGGAAGTTCTTTGATGCCAGTAGCACCCCGGCCATCGGCCTTATCTCGAACATGGAGGGACGATACCGGGGCGAGAGTGTTGAGGAGTTGGGCCGAACGTTCGGTATCCCGATCCGGGTGCCAATCCCTTATGAGCCTGCGCTCGGGACGGTGCAAGGAGGAGCAACCCCTTACCTTCTGGCTAAGCAGACGTCCGAGGTCAGCAGGGCCTTCTTTGACCTCTCAGAGGACCTGGTGGACTACCTCGTCTGGCTTCATGACGAGCACGAGCAAGAGGAGGAGTTCTAAGTTCTGGTCATTTGGATGAATATTGGCTGCTGAGAGAGAGGGCCGAGGAGAGACCGCGTTACTCCTCGGCCCTCAGCACTTCAGGCACGCCCGTCGACGGCCCTAAGGCCAAGAGGTCCCTCGACACGCTTACCGCCACCAAACTCGCTCACCTGTCCCGAGCACCACTGGAGCCACCCTCGGCTCCCGGAAAGCTTAAACAACACCTGTAAATATATGACGAAAATCACATCGCCATAAGACACACATCATTGAATGTTGGCTGTTATTGTTCTAATTTAGGCATGATCGGAGGCAAAAGACCCGATGGGTCATTTGAGACCATGAATCTGAGCCGCGAGAGCGAATACGGACTGAGGGCGATGATCTACCTGGCCCACCAGCCGCCGGCGACAGTCCTGACCTTGCATCATATCGCCGAGGCCGGAGATCTCCCGGTCGGCTTCCTGGCCAAGATCCTTCAGAAGCTGGTCCGGCACGGTCTGCTTCAGTCGTTTCGCGGTCGCCAACGTGGCTATTGTCTCGCCTGCGACGCCTCAGAAATGAAACTGCGAGAGCTGCTCGAGGCGATCGAGGGAGCGGATCTTTTTCGGCGCTGCTTGTTCTGGGGCCACCGGTGCGAAGACGAAAATCCTTGCCTCCTGCACTCCGAATGGGCCCGGATTAAACCCCAACTGCTCCTAGCATTGGAAAAAAAGTCGCTCGAAGATCTCGCCCGCGAATATGGAGGCGATCAGGGGGTTCCTAAGCACGAGCAGGTCCTTCTGTAGATCTCTCATACGATATGTTTTCAATCTGCATCGCTTGGGCTAGGGGAAAAAAAGAGGAAGCGGCGCCACATACCGTCCAGGCAGGAGGAACGCATAGGAGAGGAGGCAACGGTCATGGAGGTCACCAGACGAGATTTCGTGAAGATTTTCGGACTCTCCTTGGCGGGCGTTTCCAACCTGGGGGCCACTTTTCGGGTCTTTGAACCGGTGGTCAAGGTGGACAACCCCCTGGCTGTCTACCCAAACCGGGACTGGGAACGGTTTTACCGGGACATCGCGCGTTCAGAATCCACGATAACCTTTCTCTGCGCCCCCAACGACACGCACAACTGCCTTTTGACCGGCCACGTCAAGAACGGAGTGATCACGCGTATCGAACCCACCCATGGCTACGGCGAGGCCACAGATCTGTACGGACTGAAGGCATCGCACCGATGGGACCCCAGGTGCTGTAATAAGGGCTTGTCTCTCATGCGGCGCTTTTACGGAGACCGCCGGGTCAAAGGACCTATGGTCCGGAAAGGTTACTACGAATGGTTTCGGTCCGGGTTCCCCCGCGACCCTGTGACAGGGAGGCCCCCTGAAAAATTCTTCCAACGGGGCAAGGATAAGTGGCTCCGCCTGACCTGGGATGAGGTGAGCGACATCCTCGCCAAGAGCCTGATCAATGTCGCCCAGACTTACTCTGGTGATGAGGGGCGAAAGCGCCTCGAGTCTCAGGGACATTATCCAAAGGTTATGCTGGACGCCATGGACGGCGCCGGAACCCGCGCCTTCAAGTTCCGGGGATCCATGCCCTTCCTCGCCGTCACCCGGTACACAGCGCCCTACCGGATGTCCAACATGATGGCGCTCCTCGATCACCACATCCGTGGCGTCCCGCCCAAGCAGGCTAAAGGAGGCCGCGGGTGGGACAACTACGCGTTCCACACCGATCTTGCCCCCGGCCACCCCATGGTCACCGGTCAGCAGAACACCGATTACGACCTCTGCCTCTGGGAGCATTCCAAGCTCAACATCCTCTGGGGGATGAACCCTTTCACCACCAAGATGCCTGACTGCCACTGGCTGACCGAAGCGCGGGCCAAGGGATCCAAGGTGACGGTGATCTCGAACGATTACTCCCCCACCTCCCGGGCCGCCGATGAGGTCATCATCCTTCGCACAGGAACTGATACAGTGTTCGCGAACTCCCTCGCCTACGTGATCATGAAGGAAAAGCGCTATCGGGAGCGATATGTCAAGAGTTTCACCGACATGCCCCTCCTCGTTCGCATGGATACTGGAAAGCTTTTGCGAGGGAAGGACATCGTCCCCAATTACCAGCCCGCGCCCCTGCAAAAGGCCGCGGTCTTCAAAAAAGGTGAGAAGCTTCCCCTCTTCTTTCAACAGGAGAAGCAGTATATTCCTGAGAATATCCGAAACGAGGATATGAACGACTTCGTGATGTGGGATACCCGAACCAACTCCCTCAAGGTGGTCACGCGGGACGCCGTAGGCGAGGACTTCTGGAAACTCAACATCGATCCTGCGCTGACGGGAAGTCACCGACTGAAGACCATCGAGGGCAAGGACGTAGAGGTCCGGCCGCTCTTCCACGTTTACTTCGAGTTCTTCGAGGAGAACTACCGGCCGGAGCTGGCCGAGAAGATCACCGGGGTTGCAGCCAAGAAGATCGTGGAATTGGCCCGGGAGATTGCCGCCCATCCCAAACAGACGCGACTCTCGCAGGGAATGGGGGTGAACCAGTACCAGCATGCAGACTTAAAGGACCGCGCGATGTACCTCGTCTGTGCCTTAACCGACAATATCGGGCACCTGACCGGCAACATTGGCTCATACGCGGGAAACTTCCGTCTCCCTCTCTTCAACGGGGCCGGGCAGTTCCTCGCTGAAGATCCGTTCCGCGTTCAGCTCGATCCCCAAAAGCCCTCCCGAGTGAAGTTCTACTTCAGGGCGGAGTCGGCCCACTATTATTCCCACGACGACCACCCCCTGATGATGGGAGATGCGGTGCTCACTGGAAAGACTCACATGCCTACGCCCACCAAGTTGATGTGGTTCGTGGATGCCAACTCCATTCTCGGGAACGCCAAGTGGAAATACAACATCATCGCAAACACCCTCCCCAAGATCGACTGTATCGTTACCAACGAGTGGTGGTGGTCGCTCACCTGTGAGTACTCGGATATCGTGCTGGGGGTGGACGCCTGGAACGAGAACAAATACTGGGACATCGCCGGCTCCGTCACGAACCCATTCGTCTACGTCTGGCCCAAGACCGGGCACCGCCGCCTCTTCGACACCAGAAACGACGTGGAGGTGTTCGCCCGGGTGGCGGTCCGTCTCTCCGAGCTGACGGCGGACCAACGATTCCATGACTTTTGGAAGTTCGCCATCGAGGGACAACCGGAAGCTTACACCCAGCGCGTCATCAACGCCTCGTCTAATCTCCGCGGGTACAAGCTGGCCGATATTGCCCAGAAGGCTCAGCAAGGGATACCCTCGCTGATCATGACCCGGAGCTACCCGAAGTATGTGGGAATCGACCAGACCGATGAGAACCAGCCCTGGTACACCAAGAGCGGCAGGCTGGAGTTCTACCGTGAAGAGGACGAATTCGTGGACGCCGGCGAAAATCTGCCGGTATACCGGGAACCCATCGACTCCACCCACCACGAGCCTAACGTGATCGTCGCCAAGCCTCACCCCCTGCTGCGCCCCAAGCGTCCGGAGGACTACGGTGTGGACTCTGCCAAAGCGCTCACGTCCACGGAACTGCGACAGGCGCGTAACGTCATGGTCTCCCCGGAGAAACTTCCCGGCACCAGGCATCCTCTCACGGTGACCTTCGGAGCAAGCCACATCGTGCACACGCCGAAATACCGCCATGCCGCCCATACCACCACGGGTGACACGGATGTCACTACCCTTCTCTTCGGTCCGTTTGGCGATATCTACCGGCACGACAAGCGGCAGCCGTTCGTCGCCGAGGCCTACATCGACGTCAACCCAAAGGACCTCGAGAAGCTTGGGACCCAGGATGGCGACTACGTCTGGGTGGACGCCGATCCCCAGGATCGTCCCTTTACAGGGTGGAAAGGACGAGACGAAGACTACGAGGTCGGACGGATGCTGATCCGGGCCCGCGCCTCAAACAACACCCCCTCGGGCGTAGCCAAGATCTGGTTTAACATGTACGGGTCTTCCCACGGAACCGTGAAGGGAACCAAGGTGAATCGCACCGGCCTCGCGAAAAACCCGGGGACGGGCTACCAGTCGCTGTACCGCAGGGGAAGCCACCAGAGTGTGACGCGATCCTGGCTCAAGCCGACCTATATGACCGACTCGTTAGTGCGAAAGAACCTGATGGGCCAGGCGATTGGCAAGGGGTTTGCCGTGGACGTCCACGGGCCCATTGGTGCCCCCCGCGAGGCCCTCGGGAAGGTGCGCAAAGCGGAAGACGGCGGCCTTGGCGCCAAGGGCGTGTGGAGGCCTGTAAAGCTCGGCCTTCGACCGACAAGACCCCGGAAAGGTTTCACAAAGTACCTTCAGGCCGCATATGTGAAGTTCAAGAAACGATAGGGGGATGAGCCATGGCCAAAGCTGACAACTGGCACCTGAAAAGAGAAGTGCCGTACCCATACGAGTCCAAGCGGCCGAAGCGGCAGTTCGCCATGGTAATGGACCTGAACAAGTGTATTGCCTGCCAGACCTGCACGGTCGCCTGCAAGACCACGTGGACGCCGGGTCGGGGACAGGAGTATATGCTGTGGAATAACGTCGAGACCAAACCGTATGGGTTCTACCCGATGGGCTGGGATGTCCGTCTCATGGAGATGTTGGGAGATAACCAGGAGTGGACGGGGGACGCGTATACCGGAAAAACGGTTCTCGACGCCCCACCGGGCGAGCGGGTTCAGGGATGGAAACCGGAAGAAAGGGACTGGATGAACCCCAACATCGGCGAAGACGAGGTCAACGAGCCCGTCGACGTCGGCACCATCCTAGATGCGCTGCCTCATCCCGTTTGGATGTTCTACCTTCCGCGAATTTGCAACCACTGCACCAATCCTGCCTGCCTGGCCGCCTGTCCGCGCCAGGCCATCTATAAGCGCGAGGAAGACGGCATCGTCCTGATCGACCCGGAGCGATGTGAGGGCTATCAGGAGTGCGTCATGGCCTGCCCATACAAGAAGGTGCTGTTCAACTTCGTCGCCCGCATCTCTCAGAAGTGCATCGGATGCTTCCCCATGATCGAGCAGGGCCGTCAGCCGCAGTGCGTGACAACGTGCATCGGAAAGATACGCATGCAGGGATTTGTGAGCCCCCCCAAGAAGGTGAGAGCCGACAACCCCATCGACTTTCTCGTGCATATCAAGAAGGTGGCCCTTCCCCTCTTTCCTCAGTCCGGCCTTGAGCCGAACGTCTACTACATCCCCCCGATCCACGTCCCGCCCCGGTTTCTGATGCAAATGTACGGTCCAGGAGTCGAGCAGGCGGTCAAGACTTACAAGGACATGCGGGCCGGGAAGGAATCGGAACTTCAAGGGCTATTACACCTCTTCGGTTCCAGCCCCCTCATCCTCCACTCCTTCCAGGTGAAAAAAGGGGAAGCGATTGGATTCGACGAAAAGGGAACAGAGGTCGTTCGGGTTCCTGTTCAGGAACCGTTCCAGCATAGACCCCACAAGGACAAGCAGCTCACCGTCGTGCGCCAGGACATCCCGTAAGGGGAGGGAAAGCTTGATAGATCCAAGCAGTCAGCACAGAAAGTTCAGGGCAAGCCGCAAAGCAGAAAGCTGGGGGTTGATAACTGAAATAGAAACAGGAGGCGAGGGGATGAAACGGACTGCATTGTTCTCGGCACCGCTACTCGCTGCGGCACTGATACTGGCGGTCCCCGCTTTAGCGCAGGAGGCCCTGGTCTCCACACGCGTCCCCGGGGAGATACCGCTGGACCCCCTCAGCAAGGTCTGGAATAAGGCCGCACCCGTCACCGTGGACCTCCATGGCCAGATTATCACGACCCCGATGCATATGAATCCCTCCGTCAGGTCTCTCACCGTAAGGACCCTCAGTACAGACACGGAAATCGGCTTCTTGCTCGTGTGGAAGGACCCCACCGAGAATCGGTTCCACTCGCTGGGAGAGTTCTCCGATGCGGTCGCGGTCCAGATTCCATATATACCCAGCGATCGGGTCCCGATCACCATGGGCGGTCCGGGCCAGCGGGTACTCATCCTTCACTGGACGGCATTTCGACAGGAAAATATTGACCAAGGCTATTACGACACGGAAAAGGCCAAACCAAACTACACGTACGACTGGTATCCTCATGCAAACGCTCCCTACAAGTATCCTGAAGACTGGCACAGTCCCTATGCTTTGAACTACATCGGCGGGGAAAAGGTGTTCAGGAAAAATACTGTGAAAACTCCCGTCCGGGAGGTTGTCGCAGAAGGATTTGGGTCGTCAACCTGGAAAGATATTCAGGGGGCAGAGGGAAAAGGCATCTACAGGGATGGCCGGTGGCACGTCGCCATCAAACGAAAATTCGTGGAGGAGAACACGAGCAACCCCGAGTGGGGAGCCGGAAAGAACACGTTTATCAACTTTGCCGTGTGGGATGGCGCGAACAACGAGCGGGGAGCCAGAAAATCTCTCGAATTCGCCTGGACTCCACTCAAGATCGAGGAGAAATGAGATGGAGGCGTACCGGGCTTTTGTCTATCAATTTCTTTCCCTCGCGTTCTCCTACCCTGAACAGACCGTTATGCACACATTGGAAGAGAGTCTCGAAGATCTTGACCGATCCGTACAAGCTCTCGCGATACGCTATGATGCCCTGTCGCTGAGACCGGTCTTGAAGCAAGCGCGTCAGAGACTTCTGGACCTTCAGGGGGAATACAACGCCCTCTTTGCGACGAGTGTCAAGGCCCCTGCCTGGGAAACCGCTTATGAGATCGACAAGACAGCGAGGAGGGCGGCCGAGCTGTCGGATATTGAGGGATTTTACCGCGCCTTCGGGCTCAATTTAACCATTCCCCTGGAACCGGACAGTTTGGTCGCAGAGCTTGAGTTCCTTTCCCTGCTTCTTCAGAAGCTGTCCTACACCTTTAAGGAGGGAGACCAGGACGGGGCAGAGATCTGCGGAGACGCCTACCGAAAGTTCCTCGCCGACCACCTCGGACGCTGGTACGAGGTCTTTGTCCGCCGCCTTGAAGGACAAACCGAGGAGGAGTATTACCGCAGGATCGGAGCGCTGCTCAAGCTCGTTCTCGATAAAGAGACAACGGGAATCCAAGCACAGATCCGAAAGCTTTCCGACTACGCGACGGACATCGTTCAGGGAAGCACCTGGAAGTGCAACGCGTGAACCGCAGCGCGCGCCCAGAATATCTCGAAGCATACATCGGGGGCTAACGTCGACCCGAGAGAGCAACGCATACTGTGTGCTGACAGGCCGCAGAAAACCTTGAGACTTCTCCCATTTTTCATCAGACGGGTGTTGCGGATCCACCATAGCATGGGTCATTATGTGTCCCGAAGGCCCCATTGGAATTGCTAGCATGAACACATATACCTATCTTGCCAATTTATCTGACTTGTTGCCGGATATCCCCCCCGACAGTATTGTCAGTCGTGCCATTTACACCGACGACCGGCTCAGGGCCGTCCTCTTCGGCTTCGCAGCGGGTCAGGAACTTTCCGAGCACACCGCGTCGCAGCCCGCGATCCTCCACGTCCTTGAGGGGGAAGCCCACTTGACGCTAGGAGAGGACACGATGTCTGCCCACGCCGGAACATGGGTGCACATGCCGCCACATCTTCGTCACAGTATTGTGGCCAAAACCCCCTTGGTGATGCTCCTGCTGCTCATCAAGACCGACAAGGAAGGAAAGGCATGACTGCCTTGACGGGAGTGGCCTGGCTTTGCTAGGGTCTGCGGGTACCAAAACGATCCAGGGCCTCGGTCTCTCTCGGCTCACCCCTCCGGGTCTCCTCGAAGCGAGAATTACATGTTGGAGTTTTTTCCCTCAAGCCTGAAGTGAGCCTGGGTCTTCGAGAGGTCGCAGACGGACGAGACCTGCAACGGAGCGCTGGCGACAGAACGATCCAAGGAGGCAAGTCGTGGGTGAAAACGAGCATCCCAAGGGCGCCCTGTTCTTCATGCTCGTATATCTGCTGATCCTCGTCGGGCTTTGGCTCAACGTCTATCTGCGACTCTGGGGAGGATGAGGGGCCATGCAGCGCGGCAGCACGGTCTATCTTTACGAGCTCGCGTGGATTCTTCCCAGCATCGCGATTCCGATCGGGATGCTCGTGGCGTTAGTGGTCTTTGCCTTTGGCACCGGTAAACACCTGCCGGGGGATGAGGGACGGGTGAACCCGACCAGGGTCATGGCCACGGCGCCGTTTGACCAGCCAGGAGTTGTTCAGGTTGGTCCCGGAGCCTACGAGGTACGCATGATCGCCGGTATATGGCTTTTCACCCCGAATGAGATCCGTGTGCCGGCAGGGTCGACAGTGACGTTCGTGGCCACCAGCAGGGACGTGGTCCACGGACTGTTCATTCCCCGGGCGAACGTCAACGTGATGCTCCTTCCCGGCCAGATCGCCCGGGTCACCACGCGATTCGACCGATCTGGCGAATACCCCTTTTTCTGTCACGAGTACTGTGGCGTCGCTCACCATGCGATGTGGGGCAAGGTCATCGTTGAGCCTACATCGGAGGCGAATATTCGCCGCGTGGACTTGGGATCATGACCACCACCCCTGATCTGACTCCGGAAAACCGCATGACCGCCGCATATCTTGTTGTCGCGCTGGTCGCCCTTTTTGGCGGCGTGTCCATCGGCCTCTTTCAGGCGCTCGAGCACGCCGGTATCAATCTGTACCCGTGGCTCACCCCCGTGATTAAATCGTACTATCACGGTTTGAGCCTCCATGGAGTATTGAACGTCCTGGTATTCACGACCTTTTTCATCTCCGGGTTTCTGCAGTTCATCACCAGCCGGGCGCTCGCCATGCCTCTCTGGAGTCGCCCCCTCGCGTGGACAACCCTTTGGCTCATGACTGGCGGGCTCATCCTGGCGGCGATCCCGCTCGTGGGCAATGCGGCAACAGTTCTCTTCACCTTTTATCCCCCCATGAAAGCCCATTGGGCGTTTTACGTCGGGCTCACGGTGGTTGTGGTCGCCACCTGGATCGTGACTTTGAACCTCGTGCTCACCTATCGCGCCTGGCGGTCACGGAATCCGGAGATCCGGACGCCCCTGCCCGCATTTATGTCGTTGGTCACCTTCGTGATGTGGACCTTTGCCTCCCTCGGGTTGGCCGTCGAAATGATTTTTATGCTCATTCCGTGGTCACTTGGGCTGGTCGCTGGAACAGACGCTCTCTTTGCCCGGGTCCTCTTCTGGTACACCGGGCATCCGATCGTCTACTTCTGGCTCCTCCCTGCGTACATCTCCTGGTACACGCTTGTCCCTCGGCAGGCCGGAGGGCGGCTCTTCAGCGATCCGTTAGCTCGGGTATCGTTTATCTTGTTTTTGATCCTCTCGACTCCACTCGGCTTCCACCATCAGTTTACCGACCCGGGCATCGGCGAAGGATGGAAGCTCCTGCATGCGTTTCTGACTTTTGTCGTTTTCTTCCCAAGCCTTCTGACCTTCTTCAGCGTCGTTGCCTCTCTTGAAAATGGAGCGCGAGCCCGCGGCGGCAAGGGATTGGTTGCCTGGTTTGGAAAGCTCCCCTGGGGTGATCCCTCCCTGGCGGCTCAGGTCCTGTCCATGATTCTCTTCGCCTTCGGTGGTATCGGGGGATTGATCAATGCATCGTTTACCATGAACCTAGTCGTTCACAACACTGCGTGGGTCGTCGGACACTTCCACCTGACGATCGGAACGGCGGTGACCTTGACCTTTATGGGAATCACGTATTGGCTGGTCCCACTGCTCCGAAGGCGGAAGCTTTGGAGCCGGCGCATAGCGCTAGTCCAGGCATGGTCTTGGTTCGTGGGGATGGCGATTCTGTCCAATACTCAACATCGGCTTGGACTCATGGGGATGCCCCGCCGGACGATGATCGGTGTCTCGCCTTATCTACAGCCCGAGTGGCAGTCGGCTCTCCCGCTGGTGGGGATTGGCGGGACCATCCTTTTTGTCAGTGCGGTTCTCTATTTCGCGAATATCTTCCTCACGGTGGTGGCGTCCCGCGAGCAGGAGTCCGTGGAGGTTCCATTCGCCCAGGCACTCTCCGGTCCCGAGCACGCCCCGCCCATCCTGGATCGGTGGCGACCGTGGCTGGCCCTCGCCATGGTGATGATCGTGATCGCCTACGGCCCCACTATCGTCCGGCTGATCACGACGACGCCTTTTAACGCACCAGGCCTTCGGGTGTGGTAAGGCATGAGTAAACGTACTCGGAATTTCCAAACTGGGCGTTTCGTCTTACAGAGGAAGCTTGGGGAGCGTAAACACAAGACAATTCTCTCGCATGGAGGTGCAGCCTTGAAGGGATTTCAGATCTTAGTGAGTATGGGTGCTATGCTTTTGCTGGTTGTGGCAGCTGTCTCGACGAGCTTTGCCGGTCAGAAGGGTGATGCTCAAGCGGGGAAGAAAACGTACGATGTTCTGTGCGCCTCGTGCCACGGGAACACCGGCAAGGGGGATGGCCCGGCCGCCGCGGCACTCCCCACCAAGCCTCAGAATCTTGCGGATGGCAAGTACGTGAGCACTCTGAAAGATGAATATCTGTTCAAGGTCATCAAAGAGGGTGGTGCCAGCGTGGGGAAATCCGCCCTCATGCCTCCCTGGGGTGGCCAGCTGAAGGATCAGGATATTTGGAATGTCGTGGCGCACATCCGATCGCTGTCGAAATCTGGAAAATAATTTGTTGTTACGATGAGATTTCTCAGAATCGCAGGCATTACGGCAGCACTTCTGGCCGTGGTCGCGCTTGGGCTTTTTACGATGGCTTCCGGTCGCCAAGCGACCTCGGAACTGCCTGTCGCCTATAATCACCGGGTGCATGCCGGGGAGAACAAAATCCCGTGCCTGTACTGCCATGTAAATGCCCGACGGTCATCAACCGCTGGCATCCCCTCGGTGGAGCGGTGCATGGGGTGTCACAAGATCACCGCGGCCAACAAACCCGAAGTGAAAAAACTCAAGGGGTACTGGGACCGGAAAGAGTCGATCCCTTGGCCGAAGGTCACCTGGATGCCTGACTTTGTCTTTTTTGAACATTGGCCCCACGTCCGGGCTGAAATCAAGTGTCAGACCTGTCACGGCCCGGTAGAGACCATGGATCGCATGCGGCAGGTCAGGGACCTCAGCATGAAATTCTGCGTGAACTGTCATCGGCGGAAGAAGGCGAGCATCGACTGCGCGGTGTGCCACCGCTAGAAATAGTTCAGGGTTGAGGGCTCAGAGAGGCGGACTTCAGACATCGGACGGTAGTGATGGAAGTGAATCGCCGAGATTTCTTCAAGGTCTTGGGGATTGGGGGCGCCGCGGCCGCCATGGTGGGCTGCTCGGCTCAGCCGCCTGAGACGCTCATCCCGTATGTCGTTCCCCCAGAAGAGATCATTCCGGGCCAGGCCACCTGGTATGCCACCGTTTGCCGGGAATGCCCCGCTGGCTGTGGGATGTTGGCGAAGACCATGGACGGACGGGCCATCAAGGTCGAGGGAAACCCGGACCACCCGGTAAACCGCGGCCGACTCTGCGCCCGGGGACAGGCAAGCCTCCAGGGTCTCTTTAATCCGGAGAGGGTTCGAGAGCCCATGAGGAAGGGGAAGGATGGCATGTGGCGGCCGATCTCGTGGGAGGAAGGCGAGGGACTTCTCGCCGGCCGCCTCGCCGAGCTTAAGGGGGAGGGAAATCGGATTGCCTGTGTGACGTCCCTCCTCACAGGCAGTCTGGATCACCTGATCGAAACGTGGCTGCAAGCCCTGGGTGGTGGTCGCCGTCTCCGCTACGAGGCGATTAACTACGAGTCGCTCCGGGAGGCGAATGGGACCGCCTTTGGGATCGAAGCCGTCCCCTTTTACAACCTTGAGCAGGCAGAACTGATCCTTTCCTTCGGGGCCGACTTCCTGGAGACATGGCTGTCACCGGTAGAGTACGCGCGCCACTTTGCCTCCATGCGAAGTTACCGGCAGGGGCGTATGGGGCGTTTCGCCTACGTTGGTCCTCGCCTCTCTTTGACAGGGGCCAACGCGGACGAGTGGGTCGCCATTCGACCGGGCACCGAAGGCCTCCTCGCACTGGGCATGATTCAGGCCATCATCGAAGAGGGGCTCGCGACCTCCTTACCCGCCGACGAAGAGGCGGCGTTCCTGAAGCTCGTGCTACCCTACACGCCCGCTGCAGTGGCAGAGCAGGCCGGAGTATCACCCGACAAGGTCCGCGCCCTGGCCCGCGCCTTCGCTCGTGTCCGCCCGAGCCTCGCCCTGGTCGATGGCAAGACCTCCAACGGAACAGCAACATGTCTGGCGGTGAATCTCCTCAATTATGTGGTCGGTAATGTGGGCGAGACGATTCACTTTGGTCCCACGGCCGCGGTCGGGAAAACCTCGACATACCGGGAGATGCGAAACCTCCTTGAGGCGATGGAGGCAGGGGAGATCTCCCTGCTCCTTTTGTCCGGGGTGAATCCAGTCTTCACTCTTCCGGAGGGCGAGCGCTTTCGCAAAGCACTCGAAAAGGTTCCCCTGGTCGTCAGTTTCGCCAGCTTTCTCGACGAAACGGCGAATGCGGCGCACTTGATCCTGCCGGATCATACCTTCTTAGAGAACTGGGGTGATCACGAACCGTGGGAGGGGATCCGCGGTCTCCAGCAGCCCGCCATGCGGCCACTATACGACACCCGGGTCTTCGGAGACGTCCTCATATCCGTAGCGAAACGGATCGGGCTAGAGCAGCGCTTCCCATGGGAGAACTTTTATGCGTATCTGAGGGAGCAGTGGAAGGAACTCTCCCAAGGGTTCAAGCCCGCAGAGGACTTCGAGAATTTCTGGGCCCAGGCACTTCAGCGCGGTGGCCTTTTCCAAGCCGCCCCTACTCGGGCTGTCCGGCTGAACCCGGAGATATTCACACGCCAATTCACACCGCCGAGGTTTGTCGGGGAGACTGAAGGGCTGACGCTCATTCCCTTTCCGTCTCCCGTTTTTTATGACGGGCGGATGGCGAACCGCCCGTGGCTCCAGGAGCTTCCCGACGCCCTAACCAATATCGTCTGGGATAGCTGGCTTGACATCCACCCCGCCGATGCCAGCCGACTCGGGGTAAAAACAGGAGACCTACTCCGGGTGCAGTCGTCGTTCGGCCACATGGAGCTGCCAGCCCATCTTTCCGGTGGTGTACACCCCGGAACACTCGCGGTCGCCATCGGCCAGGGACACACCGCGTACGGTCGCACCGCGAATGGGCAGGGGGCCAACCCGATTCCCCTCCTCTCACCCGAGCCCGAGGAAAGCTCAGGGGGGCTTCCCTGGATTGCCACCCGCGTGACCATTGCCCGAACGGGACGGCGACGTCCGCTCATCTCCACCGCGGGAAGCGATCAGCCCCACGACCGGGACATCATTCAGACAATTTCGCTGGCGAGCTTGCAGAGCGGCCGTCACGCTAAAGCACACCCACACCTGCTTCAGGTCTATCCAGAGCACCCCCATCCCCAGCACCGCTGGGGTATGGCTATTGACCTCAATGCGTGCATCGGGTGCGGCGCCTGCGTGACCGCCTGTTACGCCGAGAACAACATCCCGGTCATGGGGAAAGCAGAGGTGGCGAAGGGGCGCGAGATGTCGTGGATCCGGATCGAACGCGTCAATGTGGGAGCACCTCACCGACCCGAGCACCACTTTCTCCCGATGCTTTGTCAGCATTGCGACTATGCTCCGTGTGAACCAGTCTGCCCCGTCTACGCGACCTACCACAACCCGGGGGGCCTCAACGTGCAGGTCTACAACCGGTGTGTCGGCACCCGGTACTGCTCCAACAACTGCCCCTACAAGGTCCGCCGGTTCAACTGGTTCACGGCGGAGTGGCCCGAGCCGCTTCACCTCCAGCTCAACCCGGATGTCACCGTCCGGACCATGGGGGTGATGGAGAAGTGCACCTTCTGCGTGCAGCGGATTCAAGCCGCGAAACTCACGGCAAAGGCGGAGAAGCGACCAGTCCGCGACGGGGAGATCACCCCCGCCTGCGCCCAGACCTGTCCGACCCGGGCCATCGTCTTCGGCAACCTGAATGATTCCGAAAGTGAGGCCTCCAGGCTGTCAAGAAACCCCCGGCGGTATCTTATTCTGGAACATGTGAACACCCAACCGGCGATCACCTACTTGAAGAAGATCACCGCCGGGCCGGTGGAGGGCTAGGTGTCCCATCTCACGTACAGCCAAGTGGATCGGGATATCCTCCAGGCCATGGAGGCACCCGGGCCGCGTTACTACGCGGTCCTTGCGGCCACCCTCCTCGTCCTAGCCTGGGGGGCCTTCGCCTGGTGGTATCAAATCGTCCATGGCATGGGCGTCTCCGGGCTCAGCCACCCGGTTATGTGGGGTATTTACATTACCAATTTCGTTTTCTGGGTGGGAATTGCCCACTCCGGTACCCTCATCTCGGCCATCCTTTTCCTCTTCCGGGTCCGGTGGCGCGCAAGCGTCTACCGAACGGCCGAGGCGGTCACGGTCTTTGCCCTCTTCACGGCGGGGCTCTTCCCCATCATTCACCTGGGCCGTCCCTGGTTCTTCTACTGGCTCCTGCCCTACCCGCAACTGGGGGGGCTGTGGGTTAACTTCCGCTCGCCCCTGGTCTGGGACGTCTTTGCAGTGATGACCTATATGATCATCAGCATTCTCTTCTTCTTTACCGGGCTGGTCCCGGATGTGGCCGTGGTCCGCAACCGAACCTCCGGGTGGCGGCATCGCCTCTACGCCTTCCTCGCACAGGGATGGCAAGGGACCGACCGACAGTGGCGCCACTACAAGGCCGCCTACGTGTTTCTGGCAGCGTTGGCCACTCCCCTGGTGATCTCAGTCCATAGCGTCGTCTCGTGGGACTTTGCCCAGTCCATCGTCCCGGGCTGGCACAGCACCATCTTTGCTCCGTACTTTGTCGCGGGGGCGATCCATTCCGGGCTCGCCATGGTTCTGACCCTGCTGATTCCGCTGCGGCGGATTTTCCGCCTCGATGTCTATCTGACCCAGTGGCACATGGAGAATTTAGCGAAGCTCATCATCCTCACCGGCCTGATCGTGGGTTACGCCTACGTGGTCGAGTCCTATATCGCCTGGTACAGCAACAACGTCCCCGAGTGGCAGCGCTTCGTCTATCAAGTCGCTGGCGAGTACGCCATTCCCTTCTGGATCATGATCCTCTTCAACTCGCTCGTTCCCCTCCTGTTTTTCGTGAAACGGATCCGGACCAGCACCCCGTGGCTGTTCGGGATCGCCATCCTGATCAACATCGGCATGTGGATGGAGCGTTTCGTCATCATCGTGACCGGCTTGGCCCACGAATACGTTCCGTATGCATGGGGGCTGTACATTCCCACCTGGGTGGATATCAGCATCACGCTGGGGAGCTTTGCCTGGTTCTTCCTCTGGTTTCTGCTCTTTGCGAAGCTTTTGCCCGTCGTCTCTATTGTGGAGGTAAAGGAGGAGTTGCCACCTCCCACGAGAGCTACGGAGGGGGTCACATAAGATGGCTCGACCGTCCGGAGGGATTGTCGGGAGTTTTCGCCACCTGGACAGCCTGCTTGAGGCCATCGAACGACTGCGTCAAGCCGGCTACCGGAACCTTCAGGCGCTGTCTCCGGTTCCCCACCACGCCATCGACGAGGCGCTGGAGAAGCCGCCTAGCCCCGTGCGCGTCTTCACCCTGATTGGCTGTCTGCTGGGAGGCGCCACGGGGTTGTTTCTTACCATCCATACCTCGAAGCTTTACCCGATCATCGCCGGTGGCATCATGACCGGTGGCAAACCGATCGTCTCGATGCCCCCCTTCCTGATTATCGTCTTTGAACTGACAATCCTTTTCGGCGGGCTCATGACGCTCGGTGGGATGCTGCTCAATGCCCGCCTGCCGCGCGTACATGTTGTCCCAGCCTACGATCCCCGGTTCTCGGAGGACCGATTTGGTCTCTTTGTCCGTTGTGAGACAAAGGATTTCGACACGGTCAGTCGACTGCTCGAAAGCGCGGGGGCCGAGGAGGTGCACCGCGCTGGAGAGCAGGCGGATCACCCGGTGAAGGAGGCGTAATGCACGAGGGCTGGGAAGAGCGCTGGGCGCAATCCCTCTCGATCCCATCAGGACTGACCTGGACATTGGGGGGCCTGCTGGCCGTCGGCGTCGGGGCTTTCCTTTCCGGCCTGTTGCTCGACCCAGGGCGCGCCTGGCAGGCGTACTTGGTAAATTTCCTCTTTTGGGGTGCGTTGGCCCAGGGTGGGGTAGTCTTCGCGGCCGTCTACCATGTGGTTGGCGGACAATGGGGACCACCCATCCGTCGCTTGGCCGAGGGAATGTCTGCTTTTCTGCCGGTGAGTCTCGTGCTGTTTTTGCCGCTGTACTTTGGGTTGGACTTGTTCTTTGGCCAGATCCGCGAACTCAACCCGGACCGAGGGGCGTGGTTTGATTTCCGTTTCATCTTCGTTCGCGGCGGTCTCGGCATCGGATCCATGACGGTGTTGAGCCTGCTCTTTGTCTACTACTCATTCCGCCTCGATATGGGTTCGCTCATCGAGCAGGGTCTTCGGCCCCGGCAATGGCTCTACGGATGGTTGGTCGAGGGATGGCAGGGAGAGCAGGCGGAGATTCAGCGAAGCGAGCGGGGACTGGACGTCCTCGCTGCAGCGGTGCTTCTCGCGTATCCGATGATCTACAGCTTTATGGCGTTCGATCTGATTATGGCGCTGGATCCTTTCTGGTACAGCTCGCTCTTCGGCGGCCACTTCCTCGTCAGCACCTTCCTCCTTGGCCTCGCTGGCCTCACTATCGGAGCCGCACTCACCCGCCGCTATCTTGGCATCCACGACATCACTCCCGCCCACTTCTTGGACTTGGGCAAGCTCCTTTTTGGGTTCAGCCTCACCTACATGGCCATGCTCTGGTCCCAGTATGTCGTGATCTGGTACGGCAATCTCCCCGAGGAGACCCACTTTGTGATGCTCCGCCTCTGGGAGAAACCTTGGGCGCTGCTGTCGTGGACTGTCCTGGTCGCGACCTTTTTCATCCCCTCCGTCGTCTTTCTCAGCCGTCGAGCCAAACAGATCCCATCCATCATGCTCGCGGTGGGCACGTTGATTGCGGCAGGATTGTGGCTCGAGCGGTATGTCCTGGTGGTCCCATCGCTCTGGCACGCGGAAAGGGTTCCGTTCGGGTGGCTCGAGATCGGGGTGACGCTGGGGTTCCTCGGAACGGTCGGGTTGAGCTATGTGTTCTTCGTACAGCACATCCCCATCGTCCCGCGCGTGAGGTTCCCCATTGTCTCGGCCTCGGGCCACTCAGGAGGGAAGATTCTTGAGGAGACGTCTTCAAGGGCCTAGGGCCGGCAGCATCCACGCCAGTCCCACCTGTTCCAGGGACAGACCTGGAAGCCGGCGCGTCCTCTGGCGTGAGAAGAGGATGGCCGTCAGAGAGCTCTTCCGGTCCCTGGCGACGGCAGTGGGCCTCGTGCTCATCGGGGTAAGCCTTGCCCATGGATGGCCCTGGAGCACCGATATGGAGAAACAGCCCTCCATCCGACCTCAGGAGGACCCGCGGCTCCCCCCGCCTGGCTCAATCCCGAGGCAAGGAAAAGAGCCGCGCATGGACCGGATCGAAGCATCAGAGAAGTTGCGCAATCCTGTGCAGCCGACTGCCGCGTCCATCGAAAACGGAAAGCGGCTCTTTCAGATCTACTGCGCCCTGTGCCACGGCCCTGATGGGAAGGGGGATGGGCCTGTCGCGACCAAATTTGTTCCTCCGCCCGACCTCACCCTGGAGATTTTCCGGCAACGAACTGACGGGTTCATGTATGGTACCATCCGGAATGGGGGTGCCCTCATGCCTGGTCAGGGGGACGCCCTTTCACGCCGGGAGCGTTGGGACATCGTCAATTTCATTCGGCACGTGCAGGCGAAGTGAGGGAGCGAAATGAGAGCGGGGATGGCGATTCTCGGACTCCTCTTGATGGCAGGCGGGGTTGCCGCTCAGCCACAGGCCCAAGCGGTGGTTCCCCAGGGGGAAGAGGTATATATGACCTTTTGCTGGACATGTCACGGTCGTTACGGCCGGGGAGATGGCCCGGCTGCCCAATATATCGCTACACCGCTACCCGATTTTACCAACCCCGCAGTCCTCGGAGGCAGGTCTAATCAGCAGATCGTTTCCACGCTCACACAAAGAAAGGGGCGTCCCGACACTGCGCATATGCCCATGGCAACTGTCATTGAGTCGCTGAAGGAAGAGGCGCTTCGCGATGCCATTGCGTATATCCGGACCCTCGCAGTGCCGGGCAAACATGTAAGCATCCTGGCGGGCAAGGATATTTACAACACCTTCTGCCAAGCGTGTCATGGATCCCGAGGGGATGGACAAGGGCCCGCCGCCAAGAACTTGGTCGGTGTGACGCCAAGGGATTTCACTTCCGAGGAATTTGTCATCGAGGGGCGGGAAGAGGAAATCTCCCGAGCCATCTTCATGGGGGGGGCCAAAGGATTTCACGGCTCCCCCTATATGCCCGAGTGGAGGACCACGTTATCGCAGCAGCAGATTCAGGATGTCATGGAGTATCTCAAGACCTTCAAAAAGCCTAATCCGTAATGAGAGAGAAGACATCGTACAGGATTTCCCGGTGTCTGGGACGCGGCCCAACAGAAGAGCATCAAGCGACTGGCGCCCATCCTGTGAGGATCGACCAATCGCAAACATGATTTTTCCTCAGTCATGCGGGATCGAGATATTGCCGACCGTGCGAAGTTTCTCAAGCATGGCCTTGTAGACATGACCAAATACGTCGACCACAGGGCCAACATGCCGATCGGAGGGGATGCGAGCCGTGGAAAGAGGCTCTTTCATCTGTGTGTGCCGTGCGACGGATCTGACGGGAAGAAGCTGAACTTCGGCTCTGAGCGAAAGCCCAGGTACGTCGGCACCTTCGCCAATAAGGACCCGCAAGAGTTCGTACACAAGGTTTGGGTGAAAGATCCGGGTAGCGATCCTCCCATGCCTTCGGCGCTGGTTCTCGGCTGGGACATGAAGCAAGGTGTCGATGTGCTGGCCCATGCCCAGACATTGGCAAAGAAATAGGACTTGTCCGCGATCAGCGAAAGGGACCTCTGCGCCCGAGTGGAGCACGACGCTATTGCAGCAGCAGGTCCGGGATGTCGAAAGATATCTGAAGACCTTGAAAAGGCGGCAACCGTAATCGAGCCTCTTGGTGCATGGCCGCCGTCAGACCCGGGATTGTTACGTCCAACACTTCATCCTAACGGATGAATCATTTTCGCCAGCCACGGCGCGAGCTGAGCGTGCTGCCCGGACAGTACGCGCGGCGAGACCACAACCTTTATCCTCCCCGACCGTCTCCTGTTCGGTCTAGGGCTTGCACAGCTTCTCAGGAACGCCGTGAGGTGGCACAACCCCTTCGACTCATTAAGAAAGGGTATCGGGTGGGACAAGGCCTTGTCGGGTGTGGCACAGTTGCCCCAAACGGTATCTTCCTGTAAAAAATAAGGCACAAACCTGCCCGCCGTCAGATGAGGGCCTGCTCTGGGGCGTATTTGCCCCAATGACGTCTTCCACCGCTCTCTGGTCGGCTCGTCTCCGATTGAAGTACTCCTTTAAAGACAATGTGTTACGTCGCGACGACCCTCCTTTGCCCTGCCAGGCAGTATGTGGCACCGCCTTTGCTTCCACGGACCCCGAGTCTGCCACCGGATCTGCGCATGTAACGATTACAAACGGCGAGGTTCTTTGCTCTTCTCCTCCTCAAACCACTGCGCTAGCAGGGGAGCTCTCGATCATTCGAACTCGGATGAGGATCAGACGACAGCGCACACAACCCGCCTGGGAATCGCTGGCGAGAGGGAGAACCCCTTCCTCTTGTTGCGAAACGAAATTTCTCGGCCATCCGGATCTGGCCGAGATCCCTCGCTCTGGCGCTGCCCGGGGCGGCGTTATCACTTTTCCTCCAGCTTATTTCTTCTCCTTGATATCTGTTGTCCTTCTGCTCCTTTGGTCCCTGGGACTGGCATTCGCCCAGCAACTTCTCAGCCCGACCCACAACCCGGTTGTCGGGTCGCGGGTCTTCGGGGCTAAGGGATGTACCGAGTGTCACGCCGTGAACGGGAAGGGCGGGAAGGTCGGGCCCGATCTCGGCCGTATCTCGCGTCCCCGCTCGCTCTACGATCTTGCCGCGGCCATGTGGAACCACTTTCCCCGCATGGCCGAAAAGATGCGTGAGCTCGGGATCTCCCACCCTCACATCAGTCCGCAGGAGACCGGCGATCTGATCGCCTTTCTGTATACCCTCAACTACTTTGATCCCGCTGGGAATCCCGAGACCGGTAGAGAAATCTTCATCGAGAAGCAGTGCGTGATCTGCCACCAGGTGGGTGGAACTGGCGGCGTGATCGGCCCTAACCTCGACTTGCTCAAGCAGTATGGCTCGCCGATCTATGTCGCGACGGCGATGTGGAACCACGGCCCCGCCATGGCCGAGGCCATGCGGGCAAGAGGAATAGAGCGACCCACATTTAAGGGAACGGAGCTCATCGATCTGATCGCCTACCTCAAATCCGCCTCGCCGGAGCCGGAGGAGGAACCGCTGTATGTCCTGCCCGGCCGCGCCGACGAAGGGCGCGAGCTGTTCGTGGAGAAGGGCTGCCGTGTGTGCCACAGCATTGGAAGACGGGGCGGTCGGCTCGGGCCTGACCTTGGCGAGCGAGGAGTTCACCGGAGCCTTACTGAGTTTGCGACAGCGATGTGGAACAAGACCCCGGCGATGATAAAGGCGATGAAGGCCAAGCGAATCTCCATCCCACAACTCCGGGCGGAAGAGATGGCGGACCTTGTCGCCTACCTTTACTCTGTCCAATACTTCGGCGGACCGACCGAACCCCGCAAGGGACGGAAGCTGGTGAAGGACAAGGGGTGTTTGCAGTGCCATTCGGTCCGTGGGAAGGGCGGGAAGGTCGCGGGCGACCTCGCCCGGGTGAAGCACCTTGTCTCGCCTGCCGCAGTCATCTCAATATTGTGGAACCACGCCTTGGTCATGGAACGGGTAACCGAGGTTAAAGGGGTCACCTGGCCCCAGTTCCGCCAAGACGAGATGGCTGACCTCGTTGCTTACCTCCAGACGCTGAGGCAGAACCGGTGAAGGGCCTGCGGGGTTTTTTCCCCACGAACACCAACGGGGGCGGCGCTACGGAGAAACGCTGGATACCCCCTCTCACCACAGTCAGGGTGGCTGTGCCATCAAGGCTTCACGGACACCATGCCGACGGCCGATGCGGGGCGCCGGCTGCTATGGGACAAACGCAAGGGGCCGAGCGCGGGGAAACACCATGAGGTGGCTCGCTGCGGTCGGTCTGCTCGCCCTGGGCCTCTTCGCGTGGGGAGCATGGCGTCTGTTGGCGGAGCCCGCTGTCAGGCAGCCGATCGAGTTCCCCCACAAGACCCACCTGGAGGTGGGCCTGACGTGCACGAACTGCCACCAACGAGCGGAGAAGGATGTCGTCGCAGGCCGTCCTCCCACCACGTTGTGCCTTGGCTGCCATTCGGGGGGGGAGCCCGAGAGCCAGGAATTGAAGAGGCTCCAAGCCTTCGAAGAAAAGGGCGAGGAGATCCCCTGGAAGCGCGTCTGGCGACTCCCCTCTCACGTTTTCTTCCCTCACCGCACGCACGTGGTGGTGGCAAAGGTGAAGTGCCAGACCTGCCATGGACCGATGGAGACCCTTGACCGCCCCCCCGCGCGCGCCCTCAAGATCCTCACCATGGACGACTGCATCCGCTGTCACGAGAAGTGGGAGTGGTCCAGAGGAAACGAAGCAGGAGAAGTGAAACCGGAGGCGGCGGCGCAGCGAGCAATCTTGACTGATTGCAACGCCTGTCATCGGTAAGGGAAGCGATGCGAGTCACGCGACGTAGATTCCTACAGGCTGTGGGTGGAACTGCCGGAGCCGCCGCCCTGGTGAGAGGCCGACTGACCAGGGCCGACCAGGCACGCCAGGACTTTGAACGTTGGGCCACCCCAGAGGAGGTCGTCGTCCCCTCCATCTGTCAGCAGTGTCCGGGAGGTTGTGGTCTCCTGGTCCGGACGCTGGACGGGGAAGCGGTGGGAATTTCAGGGAACCCTCTTCATCCCGTCAATCGGGGAGCCCTCTGCCCAAAGGCGTTTGGGGGACTCCAGCTCCTCTACGACCCCCACCGCCTGAAGGGGCCGATGGTGCGGGATGAAAAGAAGGGGCGCTTGCGTCCGATTGAGTGGGAGGAGGCTCTACGGTTGGTAACAACGCGCCTTGCTGCGCTTCGCGATCAGGGCCTGTCTCACACCGTGGCGATCCTGGGGGGACAGTACCGCGGCTATCGGGACACGCTCTGGAAACGCTTCGCCGAGGCGTACGGGAGTCCAAACTACATCCGGGTCCGCTGCTTCTCGCCAGAGAGACCTGCCCTCGCCCACTACCTGATGCAGGGAGTGACGAGCCCGCTGGGCTATGACATCGCTGAGACCCGACTGATCCTCTCCTTCGGGGCCGGTCTTCTGGAATCCTGGATGGGTCCGGTGCATTCCTCCCTTGCCTTCGCCGGCTTGCGCGGGGCGGGCGACCGTCCGAGGGGCCGGCTCGTTCACGTGGATGCCAGACGCTCCCAGACTGCGGCCAAGGCAGATCGGTGGGTCCCAATCATCCCCGGCACGGACGGGATCCTCGCCCTAGGGATCGCCAATGTGCTGATCCGGGAACGGCTCATTGACCAAGAGTTCTTGGACACACACACGTTCGGCTTTGAGGACTGGGTGGACAGAACCGGTCAGCACCACACGGGGTTCAAGAAGCTGGTGCTCAGTGAGTATGGCCTGTTCACCGTTTCGCAGACCACCGGCGTCCCCGCAGATGTTATCCTCGAGATCGGCCGGGATCTTGCCACGATGAAGCCGGCCCTTGTTATCGGCGAGCGGGGACCATCGTACGGCCCTGACGATCTTCACACCCGGATGGCCATCCACAGCCTCAATGCCCTCATTGGAAACATCGGCGTCCACGGCGGCCTCCTGATCCAGGGCGAGCTGCCGCTGGCCCCGCTTCGTCCGGTTAAGCGAGACAAGGCCGCAAAGGATGCACTTGCCAAACCGAGGATCGATGGGGCGGGGCTGGGGGAATACTTCCTGGTCTCCGATGCTTCCCAGGCTGTACCAGAAAAGATTCTGAGCGGGGATCCGTATCCCATCAACGCTCTCTTCCTCTTCGCCACCAATCCGCTGGCCAACCATCCGGCTAAAGAAGCTTTTGCCAGAGCGATGGACCAGGTTCCTTTCGTTGTTAGCTTCTCTCCATTTCTGGATGAATCCAGCGCTTTGGCCGATCTCATCCTGCCAGACCACCCCTATCTGGAGCGGTGGCAGGACGACCAGGTCACACATTTGGCTGGCTTCACCTGCTTCAGCCTGGCCCGGCCTGCTGCGACCCCCCTCCACCAAACCCGCAACACGGGTGACGTGCTGCTCCAGATCTCGAAGGCTCTGGGCGGCACCATTGCCGAAAGCCTTTCGTGGAACACCTTCGAGGCCCTCCTTCACGAAGGAGCCCGAGGACTCTACGAGGCAGGGCGGGGATACGTGGTCTCGATCCATGCCGAGGAATCGCTCAGGAAAATCCTGGAGCGCCAGGGATACTGGATCCCCGAGTTCAAGAACTACGACGAGTTCTGGAACGCTTTGCTCAAGCGGGGAGTATGGTGGGACCCTACAGGCCTCCCAGTTGGCCGGAAAGCCCTCCTTACGACCTCGTCTGGGAAGTTCGAGTTTTACTCGAGCCGCTTCAAGCGGTGGGTGGATGAGGCCGTGAAGCGCGAGGGGAAAAAAGGTCGCTTTGTGAGCGCCATCGGGGGGTGGGATCGGGGAGACCTGCTCTTTCTTCCCGCCGTTACGATCCCTTCCGCTCAGGAACAGGAGCCGGAAGTATCCTCCCTCCGCTTGATCACTTACCGGCTTGTGACCCGGCCCGTCGGGGGCGGAAAGAACCAGCCGTGGCTCCTGGAGCAGCCCGCGGTCCACGTCGAAGCATCCTGGAAGAAGTGGATCGAGGTTCACCCAGAGACGGCCGAGAAACTGGCCATCAACGACGGCGACTGGGTCTGGGTGGAATCTTCCAAGGGGCGAATCAGGCTTCAGGCCAAGCTCTATGATGGCACGCTTCCCGGCGTCGTCCTTATGCCCCTTTTCGGGGGCGATGGTCCCAATCCCAACGACCTGATCTCGAGCGAGCTGGACCCTGTCAAGGGCTTCGGCCTCTTCAACACCACCAGGGTCAGGATACGGAGGGCGTGACATGGCACTCTGGGGGATGGTGATCGATCTGGATCGCTGCACCGGATGCCAGGCCTGCGTCATGGCCTGCAAGGCCGAGAACAACATCCCGGCCGTTGGAGCCAAGGAGGCCAGCAGAGGGCGGACCATCAGTTGGATGCAGGTCCTCACCGAAGCGGATGAAGAACACCCTGACGGGAAGATCCGGTTCCTGCCAAGGCCGTGTCTCCACTGCGACGATCCTCCCTGCACGAAGGTCTGTCCCGTCTACGCCACCTACCGGAACCCGGAGGGGATCGTCGCCCAGATTTACGCCCGCTGTATCGGCTGTCGCTTCTGCATGGCCGCTTGCCCGTATAACGCCAAGTACTTCAACTGGCACACTTACCAGAAAGAGGGCCCAGCGCAGAACCCAGACGTCTCCGTCCGCTCAAACGGCGTGGTGGAGAAATGCACCTTCTGCCACCATCGTCTCCAGAAGGTGCGCGCACGGTCCCGCGCCGAAGAACGGGGGATCGAGCCGGGGGAATACGTTCCCGCCTGTGCTGAGGCGTGTCCCGCCCGAGCCATCGTCTTTGGGGATTTCTCCGATCCTGGCAGCGAGGTGTCAAAGCTCGCCCGGAGCCCACGGGCCATGAGGCTCCAGGAAGAGCTCGGGACAAAGCCCAAGGTGATCTACCTGAAAGGGTGAAGTTCGTGGCACATACCACTGACATGCGAGATGCCATCCTCCTCGCTCCGATCGAGCACACGGGACGTAATTTCTACTTGGCCGTGGCCATCCTGTTTCTCATTGTCCTCTGGGGAGGCTTTGCCTACTCGGTCCAGCTCAACGAAGGCCTGGGCGTCACCGGGCTCCACCAGCCGGTTTCCTGGGGTTTTTACGTCACCAACTTTGTCTTTTTCATCGGGATCAGCCACGCGGGGACGCTCATCTCGGCCATCCTCCGCCTCTCGAAGGCCGAGTGGCGGCGCCCCATCACCCGGATGGCCGAGGTGATCACCGTGATGGTCCTCTTCATCGGCGCCGGACAGATCCTGGTGGACCTGGGTCGGCCTGACCGGGCCATGAACGTCATCCATCACGGCCGCTACCAGTCTCCCCTCCTCTGGGACGCTACCAGTATCAGCGCCTACCTGACGGCCAGCCTCATCTACCTGTGGATCCCTATGATCCCGGATATCGCCATTCTCAGGGACCGTCTCGGAAAGCGAAAGTTTTTTTATACCGTGTTGGCCCTGGGATGGCGGGGGACGGAGCGTCAGCATAAGGTTCTCAACCGCGCCATTGCCATCATGGCGGTCCTCGTGATCCCGATCGCCGTCTCGGTCCACACGGTGGTCTCTTTCGTCTTCTCCATGACGCTCCAGCCGATGTGGCACTCGACGATTTTCGGGCCGTACTTCGTGGTCGGGGCCATCTTCTCCGGCATCGCCGCCCTCATCGTGGCCATGCTCATTTTCAGAAAGATGTACGGTCTTCAGAGCTACCTCAGACCGGTTCATTTTAGGTACCTGGGACAGCTCCTGCTCGTGATGTCACTCCTCTGGTTCTACTTCACATTCACCGAGTACCTGACCGGTTACTATGGCGGCGATCCAGAGGAGATGAAGGTCTTCTGGGCCAAGTTCACAGGTCCCTTCTGGCCATTCTTCTGGGGGATGATCCTCACCAACTTCGTCATCCCACTCCTGTGCCTGGTGAGGCTCGACGGGCAAACCATCGGAAAAGTCCTGACCGCGTCCCTGTCGGTCCTGGTGGGGATGTGGCTTGAGCGCTTCATCATCGTCGTTCCCACCCTGTCGTACCCACGGCTGCCATTCCCCGCGGGCATCTACTGGCCGACGTGGGTAGAGCTGGGAGAAACGGCGGCCAGCTTTGCCTTGTTCGCCCTCTTTTATCTCCTCTTCACCAAGCTCTTCCCCATCATCTCCATCTGGGAGATAGAGGAGGGGCGGGAGGTAGGCATCAAAGAGGTGGAGGAGCGTCTCCTGACCTACCTCCCGGAAGCGGGTGAGCCCGAATTCATCCCGGCCAAGGGAGGAGGGTGACATGGATCGCCCGCATGCAGCGCCGGATCGAATCGTGAGAATCATGCAGTGGGCCATAGCGGGAGGTTTTGTCCTGTTCGTCGGAGGGATCGTGATCTGGATCATCCACCTGATCCGCACCGCCTGGTACCTCAGGGACGTCCCTTCTGCCTCTATCGGCATCTCGTTAGTGGCGATCCCGGTCTTTCTGGTGCTCCTCGGCGTGGTCCTTTACGTCATCTGGGGGCTCCTCACGGATCGGAGCGAGCCATGAAGGTCAAACCCCTGTTGTTCGGCCTCGCCTTACTGGTCGGATTTGGCATTGTGCCTGCGTCATCCTTTGGCGGCCATGGAGCCCTCTCGGCCCTCCTCCCGGGTGATCCCCTTGAAGGAAGCCGACTGTTCATCGAGAAAGGGTGTTTGCAGTGTCATGCGGTCACCGGAGTGGGAGGAGTCGCGGGGCCCGAGCTGGGCCGGGGGATCCTGAACCGTCCTCTGTTGGAGATCGCCGGGGTGATGTGGAACCACTTCCCCGGAATGGAGCAGGTCCTCCGAGAAAAAAGGGTTTCCCGGCCCACATTCGAGCCCTCGGAAATGGCAAGCCTCATCGCATTCCTGTACTACCTAAACTCCCTCGATCCTCCGGGAGACCCGGCATTCGGCGCACGCCTCTTCCGCCAAAAGGGCTGCGAGGCCTGTCACTCCTTGGGAGGGAGAGGCGGGAGTATCGGCCCCGCGCTTGACAAGTACGGCCGGTACGCTTCTCCCCTCTTTTTGACGACTGACCTGTGGAAGAAGGGGAAGGCGATGGCGGAGACGATGCGGGAGATGGGCGTGTCGCGCCCCACCTTTGAGGGGAATGACATCCCAGACCTCCTCGCCTATATCCGGGATGTCGCTGGCGGCCTCGAGCGAGTGTACGCCCCGCCGGGAAGTCCTGAGCGGGGCGAGAAGCTGTACCGGGAGAAGCGGTGCGTCGAGTGCCACGCGATCCGAGGCCACGGCGCCAAGGTGGGTCCAGACCTCGGCACCACGCTCACGGGAAGCCTCATGCGCATCGCCGGAGCGATGTGGAACCACGGCCCCAAGATGTGGGAGAAAATGGTTGAGATGGGGATCAAGGAGCCCTCTCTCAGCACGAAACAGATGTCGGATCTTATTAACTACCTTTACTTCTTCCAGTTCATCGACCCGGCGGCGGACCCCCAAAGGGGGCGGGTTGTGATCGTGGAGAAACAGTGTGTCTCCTGTCACTCCTTCGGGGGCGTTCGCGAAACTGTGGGGCCGAATCTCGCGACGGCGGCGGGCCTTGGTACCCCCCTGGAGGTCATCACTG
>JABAOH010003784.1_pt2 | contig 54448 bp, 65 predicted proteins | sample 7062181 | NCBI WGS metagenome assembly JABAOH01 (sample SAMN14538630, study PRJNA623070) | marine sediment metagenome | biome: marine biome [ENVO:00000428]; feature: marine pelagic biome [ENVO:01000023]; material: deep marine sediment [ENVO:00002113]; isolation source: pool of 5 deep marine... | reverse complement strand
TACATCGAGCTGAACGAGATTGTCAGGAGGAAGAAGATAAAGAAGGATCTCTCAGGCATGATAACCAACTTCTCCATACGAATTTCAGAGATAGAGTACGGAAAGGAGGAGGTTCCGGTCACAATGTTGATACTCACGGTGAAGGATGCGATAAGGATAGTTGAGGGACTGACAGGGGTGAGGATGCAGGAAGCTCTCGGAGCGAAGGCAGAGAAGGAACTGAAAAAAGTAGAGCCGAAAGTGGAAAAGGAGAAAATAGAACTGGAAGTCAGGGAAGTCAAGGAAGAAAAACCTGAAAAGAAAGTCAGGTTTACCAGCGAGGACCTGAAAGTTTTCGAAAAGCTCAGGGGAATGATATCAGAAGGGGAGGAGGCGCTGAAGAGAAAGGATTTCAAGGGAGCGAGCGAGATCTACTCGAAAATACGCTTCCTCTACGACAGGATACCTGACAGGAAGAAGGAAGGCCTCTATGAGGAAACCGTGAGGATCATAAAGCTCTACAACAGGATAATGAAGAGTCTGAGCAGGTAGAGGTTCGCCTAAGGCAGTGTTCTGTATTTCGTGTTTGCAAGTCCCCATTCAGTGAACAGCAGAACGATCGCGATAAAAAGGAAGTAGAGGGAGAGGTTTACCGAGAGTTTCTGCACGCTTGAAAGCGCGATCTCCCTGTAAACGTTCGAGAGCTCGGTCTCGTTTTTTGTCTCGTAGTATTTTCCGCCCGTGCTGTTTGAAATTGTTTTCAGTGTTTCCGCATCCAGCTTCGAGACAAAGGTCAGGTTGGGGAAACCCCCGCCTTCCTCTGTTCCTATGCCTATGGTGTTGATCGTCAGGTGGTTCTCGTTGGCGTAGCCTATCGCTGTATCTATCGAGGGGCCGACATTGTTCTGACCGTCTGTCAGCAGAATCAGGACCTTCGCTCTATCCGATTCGGCCAGCAGGTTTGAAGAGGTTATGACTGCGGAACCTATCGCGGTTCCACCGACAAGCTCTGCTGAGATGTTATCTATGGCATTTCGGATTTTCTCCAGATCCGGGGATGGTTTCTGCTTGACGAAACTTATCCCCGCGAATGAAACCACTCCCACCGTTGACCTTTCGGGAAGGTTGTCGACAAAAAGGAAAGCCGCTGTCTTTGCGGCCTCGAGCCTGTTTGGTGTGTAATCAGTCGCCAGCATGCTTCCTGAGGAATCTATCGCGAGTATGAAATCAAAATCACTTGTCTGACCTTCATACCAAAAGGTGGTCCCGGCCACGGCAAATATGAGCAAACAGAGGGTTATCAGCCTCAAAAACAAGAGGGTGTAGTTCTTGGAGAGTATCCTTTTTCCTGTTACCCTTTCCATCGCGGGGAAATTCGCGAACTTTATCGCCTTCCTTCTAGTGAATCTCAGGCTCAGGTAGTGAGCGAGAATCATCAGGGGTATGGCTACCAAAAACCAGAGGTAAACCGGATTCGAAAACGTTACATCAATATTCTCTGCCTCCTCTTTATCAGAAACTCGATCAGGATTTTGGTGAATGGTTGGTATGTCAGGAGTTTCAGGAAATCCGCGTTGCTCTCCAGGAAAGTCTCCATTATCGTTTCTTCCTCTCTGCTGACGAATCTCTCGTACGCGGGGGCTATCATTCTCGAGTTAACAACAAGGTTCGACTCGGTGTACGGATCTTCAATAACAACCTGTCCTATCTCTTTCGGTAGTTTCTCGTCCCTCGGGTCCCTTACCATAACCCCTATCACGTCAAAAACCACGCTTGCCTTCTTTATTATCTTGTCCCACTCCCTTTCAAGGCCTATGAAATCCGAAACTATAACCAGCAGACCCTTCTCCTTTGTTGTTTTCATCAGAAAATCTATGGCCTTCTTGAGGTCGTACCCGCCTCCGTAAAAATCAACGTTGACCAGAGATCTCAGAATCATGTGGAAATGCTGTTCGCCCGTGGCTGTGGGGATCATGTTCACCACCTTGTCATTGAACATAATAAGACCTGCCTTGTCTCCTGCCTTCATGACGAAATAGGAAAAAGCGGCGACGAATTCCGCTGCGTATTCAAGTTTCAGCTTTTCGGTCGAACCGAATATCATTGAGGAGCTGGTGTCCAGCAAAAAATAAACATCGAGATCTCTCTCTTCTTTATACTCCTTTACCAGTATCTCGTTTGATCGAACGCTTGCCTTCCAGTCAATGCTCTTTGCATCATCCTCTGGTGCGTAAACCCTGTAGTCCTCGAACTCCAGGCCCTTACCCTTGAACACGCTTCTGTACCTGCTCATGACCTGGGTGTTTACGAGTATTCTGATTATGATCTCAAGCTTCTTCAGAAGGGCGATGACGTCCAGATGGAGTATTTTCTCCCTTTTGCCTTTTTTCATGATTATATATTTGTCCTGGCTTAATTAAAAATTTAGAATTTCTGTTTCCCTGGTCAACCCATATTTTAAGGCACCGGGACCTTTTCAAGGACCTCTTTTATAATGTCATCGGTCTTTACTCCCTCGGCCAGGCCCTCGTAATTTAAGAGCAGCCTGTGCCTCATTATTGGGTGGGCGACCTCCTTTACGAAATCAGGGATCACGAAGTTCTTCCCGTGGATCAGGGCGTTGGCCTTGGAAACTATGAACAATCCGATAGAAGTCCTTGGGGAACCTCCCCACTGGATGTAGCGGCCGAGCTTTATCTTGTATTTTTTCGGGTTCCTGGTCGCATCGGTCAGGCTAACGCAGTACTGCTCGATCTTTTTGCTCATGTATATGTTCTTGACGTCCTGCTGCATTTGCAATATATCTTTGGGGGATATCACCGGTTTCAATCCAAAGTTCTCGAATTTGTATAAATTTATGTTCTGTTTCAGGATTCTCTGTTCCTCGCCGATGTTTGGGTACTCCATGTAAAGTTTTAAAAGAAACCTGTCCACCTGCGCCTCGGGCAAGGGATACGTCCCCGCGGTCTCTATCGGGTTCTGGGTCGCCATAACGAAAAAGGGATCGTCCAGTCTGAAGGTTTCCTTTCCGATTGTCACCTGACGTTCGCCCATGGCCTCCAGCAGGGCGGACTGGACCTTCGGAGGGGCCCTGTTGATCTCGTCCGCAAGTATGAAATTCGTGAATACCGGGCCCTTAACAACGTAAAAGCCCTTGTCCTTGTGATAGGCCGTGATGCCCGTTATGTCAGTTGGGAGGAGATCAACCGTGAACTGTATCCTCTTGAACTCGCAACCTGTAACCTTTGCAAGCGCGCGTATCAGCAGGGTTTTTGCTATTCCGGGAACTCCTTCCACAAGAACATGCCCGTTACAGAGAAGGCCGAGAAGAAGGCCGTTCACAACTTCTTGCTGGCCGACAATTATCTTTGCTATCTCCCTTCGGATGACTTCCAGGTTCCTTGAATATTCCCCTACAGTACCCTCTGTAACACCCCCAGCCTCGACCATAATAAATTATTAGTCGCCTTCAATATAAATTTAAGTCCGCCCCGGAAAAGTTCTTATTTAACGGTTCAAAAACATATAATTATTTAGAGGGTTTACTCTATGAAGGGGTATGCTGGCGTATTGATAGCTTTGATAATATTGATAACTTCGGTAGTTTTTCTTTTCTCTTCCCTGACATTCACCGGGTCTTCCACATCCTCTGTCACAGGGGACAACGCGAGTCTTGAGATCTGGGACCTCACCGATTCCAAGGGAGGTTCCCTTAAGGTATATGCAGAAGGGAGCCCGCAGGGAGGCGGTCCGAATTCCACAACCTTAGCGAAGTTTTTCGCGAACTACACGAACATCACCTCAGGCGAACCCATAAACGGTTCGGGTATCGGGTGCAACATAAGCGTCAACGTCTCGGGCGTCTGGAACACCACCAGCATGTATTTCAATTCCTCCTTAAAAATTTACGAACACAACAGGACATTTGATTCAAGGGGGTTTTATTACTGGAACGTAACCTGCGATGGTTCTTCCCAAAATTATGACATACTTAACACAACGGATAACGTAACGGTAACGAACACGCCCGCGGGGATATACGTTCCCCTTGCAACTCAGAATTGCTCCGAGGACACGTTATGCACATACAATTTCAGCGCTGATTGTTTCGATATAGATGATATCGATGAGGGAAACCTCACTTACGGCTACAAGGCAGGAACCGAATTCCCTGGCTTCTCGATGAATTCAACTACCGGGATGGTTACAATCAGCATAACGGATGACAGCGGATGCGGGGATTTTTTCGTAACCCTTCTGGACAAGGATTCGGTTGGGGAGGGTTCAACCTCTGACAAGGAATTCATAGTGAACGCGGTCAACGACAAGCCTGTCCTAGGGAGCGTTCCAAACGTTTCCTACCAGAACTCCTCTTTTTATTACGACATTAACGCAACGGATGAGGAAACCCCGAGCGGGCCCTTCTACTTCAACCTGACGTTCACCTCGTGTTACAGGCCGTTTAATGCGGAGCATTCGAACCTAACGAACTGTTCAGGCCTGCTCTCGATAGACTCTCAGACAGGAGAGATAGACCGGACAGAGGTTTTTGAAAATCACGAGGTGGGGAATTACACGATAAATTTCACGGTGACCGATCCGGGAGACAACGCGACCTCGGTTCCTCCATACACATGGCTCCCCAACGAGACGGACTGGCAGGTCGTGAACTTCGTCGTCACTGACATGAACGACCGACCCTTTATTGACAGCGTGCAGAACCAGTTCTGGGCACAGAACCAGAATGTAACGCTCATTATAAACGCCAGTGACATAGACAACGGAACCCTGGTTTTCGACACCACAACCCTCTACAGGAACCTTTCCGTTTACTACAACTCAAGCCTCTTCCCGGTAACCCTGAACGAAACTGTGTATCTAGATAACGGAACGAGTTTGGGGAATGCCACTCTGAATTTCACTCCCATCCAGAATAACCAGGTAGGCAACTACACGGCAAACATCTCTGTTTACGACGGGAGGGAGAACGGAACGTATTTTATCCTTGTCAACTTCACGGTATCTAACATAAATGATCCCCCCAGTATCAGCTTCTCTTGCGGAAATAGCTCTATTGAAGGCATTGAATACTACTGCAATGTCGGGGAGAACACAACGGATCCGGATGATTTCCCTTCCTACGTTCCTTACAGTGATCCTGTCAACGGGAGTCTTACCTTCTATCTGAATTTCACCTATTGCAACAAAACGTTCAACATAAGCGACACGAACTGTTCGGTATTCGACATCAACCAGACAACGGGAGAGATAAACTACACCAGCCCCCTGAGAAAGGACTCCGGGAATTATACGCTTAACATATCCGTCATGGATGGAGGAAATCTCACTGACTGGGTGGAATTCAACTTTACCTTGGTCCCGGACTACCAGCCCAACATAACCACACTCGTTCCCTCCCCCCAGAACGCCACTCAAAACCAGTCCTTCTTCCTCTCCGTTAACGCAACAGATCTCGACAACGCAACCGATAACCTGACGTTCAGAATAGAGACCTATATAAACGACATCCTCCTGAATACCACGCTTTTCCCCATAGAAACCGACAGCAGTCTCTGGCCTTCAGATCCGGTAATGGGGATAATGAATTACACCATTATGAACAATTCCGAGGTCGGAAACTACACCATCAAGATCATAGTTAACGATACATTTGGGAGGGAGGATTACGTGGTATTTAATTTCACCGTCTGGAACATAAACGACCCCCCTATCCTGAATTTCTCGTGCGCGAACTATACGTACGAAGAAAACGAATACTTCTGCAACGTGGGGGAGAACACGACGGACATAGACTTTGAAACGCCCTACGGGGATAGCCTGACGTACATCATAAACGTTCTTTCGGGATTCGATTTCTTCGACATAAATTCAACCACGGGTGTTATAAATTTCACCGCGACTAATGACTCATGGACGAACAATTCCCATAACCTAACTTATGTTGTGAACATCACTCCTCTTGACAGCGGAGGGTTGTTTGACTGGGAGTGGTTAAACATAACTGTATACGCTGTGAACGATCCTCCTGTCATGAACTTCACAAACACTAGTGCACTGGTAAACAACACCTTCTTTATGAACCTCAGCTCGACCACGACAGATGAGGAGAACAATGTCCCCTTCTATTACAACGTGACCTTTTTGAGCTGCTCAAAGATAAATGTAAGCGACATGAACTGCTCGATCTTTGCAGTCAACCAAACCACGGGAGTGATAAGTTTCGTGCCTCCTGACAAGGATGAGGGAAACTACACCATCAACGCGACGGTGAGGGACAGCGGGAACCTGACGGATCCCAAAAACGCGACAGGATGGACGGTTGTAAACTTCACGGTTGGGCTTCCCAACCAGGCGCCAAACCTTGATTCGTGGTTTACCACTCCCAGCAACAGGAGCATAGTGGAGAACGACAGCATAACCTTTTTCATAACCGTTTCAGACCCCAACGATGACAGTCTTACGTGCAGGTGGTACAAGGACGGTTCACTGAACAGGACCATTGACAACTGTCATTCGAGCGGCGGGCAGGCCGGAAGTATTATATACAAGTCAAGCTTTGAGGACTCCGGACTTAACAACGGGACGCATAATTTCACACTGGAGATCGATGACGGCGTATTCACAACAGTGGCTTGGAGGGACGTTAACGTCACGAACCTGAACAGGCCACCTTATCTGTACTTCCCTGTCCAGAACCAGACCTGGCCCATGAACACGCCCAACAGCAACATAGACCTCGGTTACCATTTGAGGGACCCGGACAACGAGAACAATGTATCGGACGATGACGGCAACCTGACATTCTCAACTAACCAGACCCCGAGCAACGTGAATGTCTTCATAAACCAGAACTCAGGCATAGTCACGTTAACACCGAACACTGATTGGTATGGGATAGACAGCGTTGTTTTCGAGTTGAATGATTCTGAATTCTCCCTGTTGAGCAACAACGTGACGTTGAATGTGACTTACTATCAGAAGGATGTCCAGATTATAACAGAGTATATATACAGCGGCGGGTCGGTATCAACACAGACCAAGGTAGCATCTCTCACCATAACCGTTGTCTCCCCAGTAATTGTAATGCCGAACAGCAGGACCGATGTTCCTGTGGTATTCAGTAACACCGGAGAGGTGAACCTCAACAACATACGTGTATTTGCCGAGACTCCTGAGAAAGATGATATCTCCCTTTCCATGAGTACGGACAACATAAATCTGCTGGAGGTGAACAAACAAACCACTGTTGATCTGACAATAAATACCTTCGATCTGACCAAGGACAGCTATGAGATAAAGATCACAGGCAGCGTGACCAACCCTAAATTCAACCAGTCAACGGTCATATACCTTGAGAATCTCTACGCGAACCGGACCAAAATAGAGGAGGAAATCCGGCTGGTCAAGGACCTCTTCGAGGACAACCCCGAGTGCCTGGACCTGACCGAGCTGATACTGGAGGCCGAGAAGGAACTGGGAAAAAGAAATCTGGATAGGGCAAAAGAGCTCACGGAGACCGCCCTTCAGAACTGCAGGGACCTGATAAGATACTCGGCCAACATGACCCAGCCGGTGGTTCCGCGTATCAGGGAGCCTGTCCCTGTAACCGAGATGATAATAGTCCTGATCATAATAGGACTCTTCACCATACTGGCCTACTACGTTATAAGCAGAAGGACTGAGAGAAAGGCAAGAGGAAGGAGGAAGGAAGGGGGGACCGTGATAATAAGGACATGAGGTGCTTTTATGGAAAGATCGGCTTTGTGTTTCATCTGCGGGAAAGCGACTAAAAGCCCCCATTCATGCACTTTCTGCGGAGCGATCGTTTGCGGAGAACACTACGATACGGATTCCGGCATGTGTTCAAGATGCAAGGAAAGGCTCAAAAGAATCGAGTAAACTCTTAAAAATAACTTCTCGTTAGTATATATAACGAAAGATTCGGGTTTCACCTGAGTCAAAATATCGCGCTGGGATGGCGGAACGGCAACGCGCTAGCCTGGAATAACCCTTTTACCCAAAAGGGTTAATCGAAAACAGCAGCTAAAGCTTGCGTTTCTCGGGTAGCTAGTCCCCTTACGGGGTTCTGGGTTCGAAGGGCGTATGAAGCAGACAAGTCTGCTTCGCTCGAAACTCCCAGTCCCAGCGTCATTCAAAATTATGGCGGATGAAATGAGAGATGCAACATTGTGTTTTCTGGTGAAGAAAAACCTTCCAGACAGATTCTTTTGGGTTTTAAAAAGATGGGTTTTGGCAAAGGGAAGTTCAACGGGTTCGGTGGGAAGGTCAGAGACAATGAGACGGTTGAGGAAGCTGCGTTACGGGAATTGCAGGAGGAAACAGGGATCAGGGCCTTACCGGATGACATCAGAAAGGTCGCGGAGCTGGAATTTGAATTCCCTTCTGTCCCCAAGGAAAACGGATGGGACCAGAGGGTTCACGTGTTTCTTGTTGAAAAATGGGAGGGGGAAGCATCCGAGACAGAGGAGATGAGGCCTGTGTGGATCAACATCGATAACATCCCCTTCGAAAAAATGTGGGCGGACGATAAGCACTGGCTTCCGTTGGTTCTGCAAGAAAAACAGGTGAAAGCGAACTTCGTGTTTAAGGAGGACAACGAATCTATTGAGAATATGGATCTGGAGGAGACAAAAACATTTAATTAACATTCCTTTATTATCATTATGGATCAAGAAAAAATTCTGCTTCCAGAGCCCTTCCATTCCCTAACGGGAGGGATCGAAAAAGGGGCGATTACGAACTTTTACGGGCCTCCCGGGGTAGGTAAAACCAACATATGTATTCTCGCCTCCCTGGAGTGCATAAAAAACGGGGGGAGAGTGGTTTACATAGACACGGAGGGAGGATTATCTCCCGAAAGGATCAAACAGATACACGCAGGCGAAGGGGTTTTCGAGAAGCTAATTCTGATCGAGCCTAAAACCTTTGAGGAGCAGGGGGTCGTTATAAAGAACCTGGAAAGTCAGGATTTCGACATGCTCATTCTGGACTCCTCTGTCGCTCTCTATCGGTTGAAGTGCGCGGATCCCACGAAGGAGACGCTCGAGGCGAATAAAGAACTATCGATCCAGTTTTCCGTCCTCTCCAACATAGCGAGAAAAAAGAAAATCCCCGTTATAATAACCGCCCACACCTTCAAGAACTGGGAAACAGGGGAGAACCAGATCATAGGAGGGGACTCGATCAAATACTGGTCCAAATCGATCATTTTCGTGGAACACACAGGTAAGATGAGCGAAAGGAAGGCGACAATCACGAAACACCGCTCGATCCCGGAAGGTAAATCAGTTAAGTTTGAGATAGTGGAAGAAGGAGTAAGGCCGAGCGGGTTCAGGATTTTTTAGTTTCTTCCTTTTTCTTTGGTTTTTCTTTGCTGTCTTTCTTCTTGATCACGAACCCGCATTTCACGCAAAGCTTCCAGGGTCTTCGCTTGAACTGCTTGACCTGAACGATATTCAGACCGCAGTTTTCGCACTTCTCCTCCAGGACGGTGAGCTTTCCCTTCTGCGGGAGAGGGAAGCCGTGTTTGCATTTCGGGTAGCCCGAGCATCCAACGAAACGCTTGTGCGTGGCGTGAGAACGGATTATCCGCAATTCCCCTTTGCATTCAGGACACACCCCGATGAAATGTTCGATCTCCTCGAACTCCCTTATCCCTTCCTTCAGTTCGGACCCTATGTGCTTTTCGTGCTCCTTGAATTTGACCAGGACCCTCTTAAGCTCCCCCTCTGCCGATTTGACTATCTCCTCCCTCTTCTTCCTTCCCTTCTGTATGAGCTCCATGTCCTTTTCGAATTTTTTTGTGAGCTCCTCGGATATTATTTCCGGGCAGTGCTTTTTCAGGGCCTCCACCACGGCGGAGCCCAGGGTCGTGACCTTTATTGATTTCTCACGTATGTATTCCCTTTCATAAAGAGTGTGGAGGATTTGCGCTCGCGTGGCTTTCGTTCCAAGCCCGAGATCCTCCATGACCTTCAGGATTGAGGCTTGCGAATAGCGGTTCGGGGGGGTTGTCTCCTTCTCGTTCATCTGGACTTCCGAGTTTTCGATTGTCTCGCCCTTCTTCATCTCAGGGAGGGTTTGCTCCTTGAATTTCGCATACTTCCCGTAGAACTCCATCCACTCCGGTTTGATCGTGGTCATCCCGAAAACCTTGAACTTCTCGCCGTTAACGTCTATTATCCCTGTAACGTGCTCCCTTAAAGCGGGATCGGCAAAGGTCGAAAGGAACCTCCTGACTATAAGATCGTAAACTTTCTGCTGGTAGGGATTCAGCTTCTTGGGGATCTGGCCCGTGGGGAAGACCGAGGGGTGGGCAGGATCGTCCTTCTCTCCCTCCTTGGGGAAGAACTTCCCTCTTTCGATCAGCCTTTCGCAGAGTTTCGAGTAGGTTTTTTGCCTGGAGAGGTTCTCAATGATCTTTTTCAGGCCGAGTTTTTGGGGGAGTTTCTGGCTCGATGTTCTCGGGTATGAAATGAGCGCTTGCTCGTAGAGGGACTGGGCGATATCGAGGGTCATCTTGGGGGAATAACCAAAGTTCCGGAAGGATTCCCTCTGGAGGGTGGTGAGATCGAACGGGAAGGGAGGCGGTTGTTTAACCATTCGCTTTTCGAGGGACTCGACCCTCGCTTCCTTCCCCTTGCAGTTGTTAAGGATTCCTTCTGCCTGTTCCTTTTCCCAGAATTTCCCGGTTTCGTGCAGCGCGATTATCTCTTCCCCCTTTATCATCCCGTGGAGCTCGAGTTCCCAGAAGAGCTCGGGCACGAACCTCTCTATCTCCCTCTCCCTCTCTCCGAGTATCTTGAGGGTCGGGCCTTGTACGCGACCGGCGGACAGCGTCCAGTAACCGCCAGCGTTTTCAAGGGCGAGAGTCAGGGCCCGGGAAAGATTGATGCCCCACAGGAAATCGAGCGAGTGCCTTGTCAATCCCGCTTCTATCTGAGGGAAATCGAGATGCGGTGAAGCTTTCTTGTATGCGTTCAAAAGATCACCTTTTGTTAGAGTTGAGAACTTCATCCTCTTCCCGTCCTTCATGCCGCAGATGAACCTCAAAATATTGTAAGCGATGGTTGACCCTTCGATATCGTAGTCGCATGCGGACACGAATTCGTTCGCTCCCTTACAGAGCTTCGCGATGTTGTTGTAGTATTTCTTCGCCCAGAGGTTGTTCTTGTTTTCGAAGGTGGGCTTCCAGTAGAGATCAAAAACAGGATAAGTCCACTTTTTATTCGATCCTTTCTGGTCGAGAACGAATAAGTGTCCTACAGCGGGAACTGCGACGAATTCCTTTCCTTTGTGTTTGAACTTGAAATAGTAGGCTTTCCTGCCCACCTTTTCCACTTTGTCATCCGCCAATGCGTAGGCTATCCTCTGGGAAGCGCTTGGCTTCTCTGCGATTATCAGTGTGTAAGGCATATTTACTATTAAAAATAGGGAATGTTTAAATAGTTTCAGAGTTTTTTCGCTTTCAGACCTTGAAAACCTGATCGCCTTCTCTTACCCTGTCGCTCACTTTCAATCCGACCGAATCCCCTTTCTTCGCTTCCTTCACGTTCTCGTGCTCTATCTGCATCGACTCGATCTTCTGCGTGAAATTCGTTGTCGCTCCCTCTATAGAAATCTCATCCCCTACCTTCAAGGTATCTTCCAATTCGATAACCGCAACTCCTATGTTCGTGAAGTAATGGGTTATCTTCCCGATAAGTTTTTTCTCCTCAGCCATGATTTATCCTATACCTGTTGTATTTAAAAATTTTTCGTACAGCGGAAATCGGAGTTTCAAAGAAAAACATGCGGGGGCTGGGAACTCCAGACGGATTCCGATGAAATCGGAATCTTGCGCCCTTCGAACCCAGGAACACATTCCTCGATTGCGCGTGTTTCGCTACGCGAAACCACTAAGTGAATAGGTCTTGAGCATCGACATCATCTTGAATCAGGGTTCAAGACCACTCTATCGCCTTTGGTCCCCTGTACGTAAGCGCGAACTTACGTACGAACGTGCTTGACCACTTGGCTACCCCCGCCTGTTATAATAAAATACTAAAATTAGTTTTTATATTTAACCTATTGATTTCAACTGATTCCTCAGCTTTTCCAGTTCACCGTAAACATCCTTAACGTATCCTTCCATCTCTCTCGGTGCAGGAGCCTCGGGATGATGCGGTCTGTAGGCTTCTTCCTCCCTTTCCTCCATCTCCTCGATATCCTCATGCTCGACCGCGTGGGGCTTCAGGAAAAATGAGTCGAGAGAGGAAAGTATCATGTTAAGTTCGTCCACTGTTTTCTGAGCCACGTGAACACCGTTCGCGAGTTCCTTCTGTATGTCCTCCAGAACGTCCAGGGCGTCCCTCAGGTTGAGAATGTATGATCGGAGGTTACGAATGTTTTTCAATACGTCCCTGTACTTATCGACCTTTATGAAGAGCGGTGGTGAACCCTGCGGAAGGCGTTCCGGCTGGGGCATTTTCAGTGGGGGGAGTTTAACCGGTCCTGCGCCCATGCCCCGCCCGGGTGGTTTGGGCGGTGGTGGTGCTCGAGATGGCTTGGGTGGCTTGGGTGGCTTATTTTCCTTTTCTGATTTGCCAAAAAGTTTCATGTTTATTATTTCGCGTTTCAATAATAAATAGTTAATTATTTCGAATGACGCAGGTGAAACCTACGTAAAGCGATGTTATGCGCCGGCCGGGATTTGAACCCGGGTTACAGGCTTTTTGCATTCATGGTCGCTGGATGCATCGAAACCCGCTGGAGGTTTCGATTTGGCAAGCCTGTGTCCTACCAGACTAGACTACCGGCGCACATGTCGATAGACGCATATTAAAAATATGCGTCAGTCAATCTAGCCGAAAATCGAACCGAATCCCGCCGCAGCGGACTCTTCCTGTTCCGAGATCTTCTTAAGGACTTCTTCTTTTTCCTTCTTGTCAACCTCTTTTCCGAGATCCTTGAGCAGTTCAGCGAGTTTTTTTATCGCTTCCTCAGAACCATCAATCTCGAGGTAATATCCCTCCTTTTTCAGGCCCAAAGCTTTCGATTCGCGGAAGTTTATCGACTGCCTAGAGACCAGATCGTCCGAGTACACCAAGTTCTTCGCTTTCGAATAGTTTTCCGAAGGGATGAAAAACACTGCCTTCATGTTTCGACCTCCTCACTTCCTGTAAACCATTATTCTCCTTTCGAGACTCTTGTTTATCCTTTCCCTGTGGATTTCTATTAATTTCATTTTTGTCTTTATATTAATATTTGTTGGAGTCGCGATCACGAGGAAGCTTCTTGGTTTCAGAACTTTCTCGATGGATTTCACGCTCTCGTTGTAGAGCTTCTCCACATCGCTGCCCTTTGTGGAAGAAAGTCTCCCGTAGGGGGGATCGGTCACGATCCCATCGAAGAAGTTCCTGCTGAATATTTTCTCTAGATTTCGCGCGTCCCCTTCCTTCACTTCTCCTTTCAGCTTGAAGAATTCCAGGTTTTCTTTGCATCCGCTGACCATTTCCTCCTCCATGTCCACCCCGAAAATTCTTAACCCAACAAGTCCGGCCTCTATTAAAATCCCTCCTGTCCCGCAGAAGGGATCAAGGATTCTTCCCTCTCCCGTTCTTGAGAGGTTAACCATAACCCTGGCGAACCTGGGGTCCATTGATACGGGCTTCACGAAGGGTTTTTTCTTTGGTTTTCTCGCTTCGAAAGGTTTCTTCTCGATTTCCGCGAGTTTCGAACCGCAATAAACCTCGTTCTCCGTTATGAAAAATTCTATCGAAGTATTCGGGTTTTCAAGACTTACCGAAGGATCCCGCCCGGATTTTCTGATAACGTCCGAAATCATCTCACCGATTTGTTTTTCAAGGGTTTCTGTCCTCTCCTTCCTTTCATAGAGGTGAACCCTCACCCTGTAGGGGGTCTCGAACCTCGGGAGGGTATCCAGGAACTTTTCCAGGTCTTCCCAGTAGAAAGAGCCCATAAATTCGTGGATGGAATGGGTCAAAACCAGGCGTGATCTGAGCGTGTTCAGAAACCTCGAACCTGAGCGGGAGGTTCTGTAAACGGCGAAGTTCTCCTTAGTTTCCAGGAGATCGAAATCACTCGTCAGCGTTAGGACTGCCTCCAGCTCGGCCAGGGGGAGCGTTTCATGAGCTCCTGAAAGCACGAATAAAAAAACGTTTTTCATAAGGATTAATTTGTTTTGGTATTTTTATTCAAATCTAGGCTGGTATTCATATCCCCTCACAACCCTGGACTTTTTGTAAATGAAGAAGATGAGAACGGCCGCTATAACAACCACGGGTATAACGATCCATATCCATTCCATTCCTCCGACGCCTCCGTTGCCCGCGGGTGGTGTGAGCGGCGATTGCCCGCCGTTCCCGTTCAAACCCATCCTCGCGTTTTCGAGCTCCTCCTTGAAATCCTCGTAATCATCGAGTTCGTCCCCGTAAGAACTTGTGTTGTATTCCGAAAGGAATTCGTTTTTTGCCAGGGTTATCTTATTCAGAACTATGGGATCCTTCACGCTTTTCTCGGTTTCCGCTGAATCGCGGAAGGCGTCCGTAAGCAGTTCTCCTACCGTGAGGTATGCGTTGACCATTTTCTCGGTATCGGCTGTCTTGACCCTGAAATAAAGCCTGTAGAGGGTTGGATTCTCGGAGGGGGGCGTTATCCTGAAAGTCACGGTCTTTTCCTCATCCCTGTTGACATTCGTTGTTATCGATTTCGGGTCTATGTCCAGGGCAGGGTCGGAACTGGTTTCTATCGAGAATTCCTTTGCCTCCTCATAGTTTGTTATCAGCATCCTGTATATGGTCTCCCCCGCTTCCTTGACGTTTATGTTTTTGGGGACGATTGTTGTAACGAAACCTTTGTTTACGAAACCGCTTTGAACTTTTATCTTGCTCTCAACTTCCTTCTCGCACAGCGTTAGTCCGCATCCCCTGACCTTTGCAAAAATTATCAGGGAATATTCCCCTTCCCTGTCCGGAACCTTCACCTTGAAGCTCTTCGTCACCAGAGGACGCTCTGAGGAGGTGGAAACGGTCTGGCTGGTGAAGTCATTCTGAAGGGTTGTTATTATTGCCAAATCCACGTCCAGATTCGCGTAGGACGTGAGATAGATGGTTTTCGTAACGGTTTCCCCCGGGTTTGCGAAGCTCGTTTCGTACTTGAACTGCAGATCGAAAAGATCCGCGTTATCGTTCAGGAGTCTGCATATGTTCGTTGTTTCGGTTGCTTCAGTCTCGTCAACATCATCATACTCAGAAACGCACAAACCTCCTGACATCTCGTTGGAAACCCCTATCTCAGGGGAATGAACCTTCACCCTGTAGAAAGAGAAGTCGCCTTCCCCCTTCCCGGGATAATGGAAGCAAACGGGATTCTTGTTCAGAACGCCCGGGTTGACCAGAACCTTGTTGTAGGTTGTATCTATCCAGAGGCTCTCCTCCTTGTCGGCCTCAATGATGGATTCCAGGTTGTTTTCAACAGAAAACAGGCCGAGATCCTGGGGGAGGTTCACGTAAACACAGCTGTATTCTTTCGAGGGATCAACAGAGAAGTACATGTTGTTCTCCAGAGAATAAGCAGGGACCGAGAGGAGTAGAAGGGACAGGAGTAACGTCACGAGAGCTTTCATAATCTAGATTTGTTTTCGGGTCGATATAAAACTAACGCTTATAAATTTTAAATCAATATAAAGGTAATATATGCCAGAAACCCTTGAAGGATTCGTTTCGCCCAGGAGGCTGCCGTCGATAGGCAGGAGGGTATCGGAGATCGGGAAGGGGGACGTCCGCGTCCGCCTGCTCGGGACAGTGATAGACAGGAAGGATAACGTGATAGTGATCGACGACGGGACAGGGAAAATAAACGTGACTTTCGAAGAACCGGTAAACTTCGATGCGAACCGGCTGGTCAGGGTTTTCGGCAGGGCAATACCCATGGAGGAGGGATTCGAGATCCAGGGGGAAGTTATACAGGACATGAAGGATTTGGATCTCGACCTTTACAGGAAGGTTAACGAGCTGGAGAAAGCGAATGTTTAAGGATGAGGTGAGGATATGTTTAAGATAACTTTGTCGAACGTGGATCTGTTGAGGAATTCAATTCCGATAATATCTGAGATTATTGATGAGGGAGTTTTCAAGGTTGATTCTAACGGACTGTCACTGGTTTCTCCGGACAGGAGCATGATTGCCGTTGTTAACTTCCAGTTGCTCGCATCTGCATTCGATGATTTCAACGTGACCGGGGAGGAAGCGCTCGGACTGAATCTCGCCAACCTGGTTGCCGTCATCAAGAGGATAAAGACCGGGGATAAAGTCACGCTTAAAAAGGACGAGGGAATGAACGTTCTGGAGGTTGTTCTTGAAGGCAGGGGAAGAAGGAGGTTTGAGGTCCCTCTTCTCGACATAACAGGAGAGAAGCCTCCCCTGGATCAGCTCGAATTTAAGGGCAAGGTCGAGCTGGACTCGAGCGTTCTGGAAGAAGGGATATCCGATGCGGACATCGTGGATGATTCCGTCGTTTTGGAAACGAATCCCGACGCCTTCAAGATGTGGGCGAAAGGGGATATCTCATCCGCGCAGCTGGAACTCAAGAAGGGGGAGGAAGGTTTAAGGAAGCTCGAATCCGCAGAGGCCCTGAAATCCAGATACCCTCTTGAATACCTCAAGAAGATGATAAAGGCCGCGAAGCTCTCCGAGCAGGTAGATCTCGAATTCGGGACGGATTATCCCATGCGGCTGAACTTCAAATCGATCGATAAGGTCAACCTTTCGTTCGTTCTCGCTCCCAGGGTTGAGGAGTGAGTCCTTTCCTTTTATTAATGCAAAACATATATAGTGGTTATATGAAGTGGGGTCTTGGGATAAAAACAGGGATTGTCGCGGGAGCGGTCTACGGTTTTCTCGCGGGTATAGTCGCGACGGTTGTCACCATCCTGATGAGGGAGGAGATCATAAAGCAGATACAGGCTCAGTTCGCAAGGATCCCCCAGGATATCCCGATAACCGCCGAACAGGTCTACCCGATCACTGTCGCGATGAGCATACCGGGATCGATCATAGGCGGACTGATTGTTGGAGCGGTTTTGGGGATCGTTTTTCTCGTTCTCTACGGAGAACTGCTCGGTAAGGACTCGAAAAGGAAGGGCATTTTCTTTGCTGTATTGCTCATTGTAGGGACAGGACTCGCTGAACTCGCTTTCCCCGGAAGCGGGCTCTCCCTGATAATGATCCAGACAAGATACATTCTTTTAACTCCGGTCAACATCCTCTTCTTTCTGGTGTTCGGCTACCTGTTAGGGAAGTTCTACGACAGATTCAAGAAGTGATTGGAAACATACAGGAATAAAAAATTTTTCTTCGTTAGTTTAAACAGCAGCCTGGGGATATTATGGGAGAGAAGTATCGCAGAGCTGGTGTGGATATAGAGGCTGAAAGCGAGTTCGTTAAAAAACTGCGTTCTTATATTGATCCGAAACTCAGAACCCCTGGAATTTTCGCAGGATATATGTACACGGAGCATGAAGCGATTGGTTTCAGCATGGATGGTGTTGGAAGCAAGATTCTTTGCTATCAGGAGAAAGATGACGTTTCTGATGCCGCTTTCGATCTTGTAGGGGCGAACGTCCATGATGTGGGGGCTGAATTTATAGAGCCTTTGGTAATTCTTGATGATATAAGTTTTCACAAACCCGATCAAAAGATTGCAGAGCAACTGGGCAAGGGGCTGTCAAAAGTCGCTAGTAAGTATGATTTTAAGATAGGGGGCGGAGAGACAGCCAGTCATCCTCATCAGATAAAGAGAGGGAAATTTCTCTGGGGTGGGACAGCTTTGGGAACAGCTGGGAGGGGGAAACATGAAGAGAGGATCAAGAAAAGGGATAATCTTAGGTCAGGTTTGTATATAGTTGGAATAGAGAGTTATGATAGTGAAAATAAAGGGTATTCAGTTCAAGCAAATGGTTTTACCTTGTTAAGGGAGTTGGCTAAAATACACAAACTCGAGGAAAAGGTGACTAACAGGACGTTACTTGAAGAGTTAACGGCTCCGAGCCTTATTGTTTCATCCTTAATGACCGAACTAACATACAGGAACTTGATTCACTTTTTCGCACCCATCACTGGAAGCGGGTATAGAAACATAGCAAGGGTCTTGCCAAAGAATCTGAACGCAGAACTTGATTTTGAGGTGAGAGATAACACCATCTTTAAAGTTGTTCAGGACAGCTTGAAGGTCTCTGAAAAGGAAATGTATAAAGTTTTAAACATGGGTCACGTCATAACAATAGGAACCGATAAACCGGGACATGTTATCAGCGTTGCAATGGAAAGGGGATTGAAGGCGAGGGAGATAGGAGAGATCAAAGAGGGGAAGGGGGAGGTAATCGTAAACGGGATAAATGTTGGAAGATATTAGAAAATCTTTAAAATCAGGGGATCAATTTTTCTGTATGAATGATTTCATCAGACTCATCAAGGATAGAAGGAGTGTTAGGGAATACACAGACAGGCCGATCGAGAAGCGAATTCTGGAGGAGATCGTTGATGCAGGGAGGCTCGCCCCTTCCGCTCGAAACATACAGCCCTGGAAGTTCCTCATGGTAACTGAGAAGGGGAAGCTTTCGGAGATCGCGAAACAGGTGGAGTGGGGGCACTTCATAAAGGATTCGACCGCTTGCGTTGTGATTTGTGGTGAAAAAGGCGTGAAAAGGCGTGTGGAGGACTGCTGCTTGGCGGCGGAGAACATGATTCTCGCTGCGAAGAGCCTGGGGGTAGGATCTTGTTATGTAGCGGCTCTCCAGAAGGATGTGGAGGGCGTAAGAAATCTCCTGAATGTGCCTGAAAACCTCGAGATCGTGTGCTTCCTTTCGCTCGGCTACTTTGAAAAGAACCCTGAACCCCACGACAAGAAGGAATTGGAAGACGTAATTCACTGGGAATCCTTCTGATTTCAGAAGGCCTGAGAGATTGATTTCTGAGCCTCTGTTACCTTCACCAGCTTCTTCTTTACGTCCCCCAGCCTCTTTTCCAGCTTGACCCTTTTCCTGCTGAGTTCAGACTCCTGCTTAACCAATTTTTGTATTCTCGTTCTCAGCTCCATTTCTTTTTTGTCTATATTTCTTATCTGGCTGCCTACATCCTTAAGAGAACTCATCACCACGCTCTTCTCCAGCTCGAGGTTTTTCAGTTCTTCTCTGACCTTTCTTATTATGTCCGTTATCAGGACATCATCCTTATTTTCATCCAAGCAAGACACCTGGTAGATTATTGGATTTCATGGTTTAAATAAATCAAAATATAATAGCGGGGTGGAGAAAATTTTAAATATTTTCGATTTATATAATAAATATGCGGGGTGGAGAAATAATATCAAATTTGCATAATAGAGAGAGGGGGTATTTGGTTGGTCTTTTCTTAGGTGATGGATATTCTCATCATGATAAGAAAAACAGGCATTACACTGTTGAATTTTATCTAAATTCTATAAGAGATAAAGACATACAAAAGTATTTGATTAAACTTCTCAAGAGGATGAATTTAAATCCAGCTGTTTTTAAAGACAAGAGATATAACTGTAACAAAACAAGGGTAAGATCTAAAGAGTTTTTTTCATATGTTCGCAATTTCAAATTCAAAAGAAATAAAGAATTTAATATGGGACTGGTTTCCGGTCTTATAGATTCTGATGGTTATGTTAACTTTGAAAAAAGCTACATTCAAATCATCAATACAAATAAACAACTTCTTGATAAAATTAAGTTAATACTGGACGGGTTTAATATTAATTCCTCTATAAAAAGGAGGGTTAAATCCAGAAAGGATAAATTAAAGTCTTATAAACTATCTATTTCATTTAAATTTATAAAAACTAGTAACAATTCAATTAAAGTCAAAAGAATAGCGGGATGGAGCAAGGTGCCTTTTGTCTGAAAAAGTACCCTACAAGTCTGGAGTGCTCGCTGGGCCCATAACCCAGAGGTCGGTGGTTCAAAACCTTCTTCGGGAGGTGATTCTCCACCTCCCGCTATTATAATTAGGGGTTGGATCATGAACGCGCTCTACATGGACGATTCTTATCTTAGGGAATTCGAGGCGAGGATGGAGAGTGTGACGAAAGGAGGGGGGAACAAGTTCTTCGTTGTACTGGATAAGACCGCCTTCTATCCTGATTCTGGTGGCCAACCCCATGACACGGGTAAGATGATCAAGGACGGGGTTGAGTATCCGGTTGTTTACGTGGGGAAGTTCTCCGGGAAGATCTCGCACGAGGTCTCGAAGGAAGGACTGAAGGAAGGCGATTCGGTTAAATGTGTTATTGACTGGGATAGACGATATTTGCTCATGCGCATGCATACTGCAGCTCACGTTCTCAGCGGAATTATAGAGAAAGAGACGGGCGCCCTGATAACAGGGAATCAGCTTGGTCTCGAACACTCGAGGATTGACCTGAACATGGAAAATTTTGACAAGGAAAAGCTGATCGGATACGTAAAGATATCTAACGACTACATAAACAAGGATCTGCCCATCCGCGTGTCCTACATGAAGAGGGAGGAAGCATTGAAGGATGAAAGCCTCTTCAAGCTTGCGAACGTCCTTCCGCCTTCTGTTGATACAATAAGGATCGTTGATATCGTAGGCTTGGTGAAGGAAGCGGACGGGGGGACGCACGTGAAATCCACGAAGGAGATCGGGAAGATCGAGTTCCTCAAGGCTGAGAACAAGGGGAAGAACAACCGGAGGGTTTACTTCAAGCTCTCCTGAAATTCAATTCGGTGATCAAATGCCAATGATAACCTTCAACCTGTTGAAAGAACTTTTCGAGAAACAGAAAGGTCCTGTGACTACGAATGAGATCATAAACCACGTGGCGGATAAATCTCCCAGAAACCTCGAAAACCTCGTTTCCAACATGATCGTCCTTGAGAAGGGGGGTTTTGTTAAGAAGAGGTTTGACAGAAAGAAGAGCTCGTACGTCTGGGAGCTGAGCGATCCCAAATTGAACGGAACCGAGATACTTGAGAGATACCCCGAACTCTATGAGCAAACCCTTTATGGGGAGGGGTCATTCAGCCTGAAGAAAAGGAAAAGGTAAAAACCCATTCTATTTTTGTTTTCAGAGATTTATAAAGTATTGGGGTCAAGGATAAAAGTTTTCGTAAACAATTAGAGATGGGTTGATTTGTCCCTAAAAAGAAACGCATATGAAAAATTATATTCCGGATTTCTTTCAAAATTTCCTGAGGATTATGCCATAAATCTAGGGAGAAGTTTTCTGAGGTTTCCGATAGAATTTCTAGGGAGATATGAAACTGACGATGAGAGACTTCTTACAAAAATCGGTAACTGCGAACTCCCCAATCCCGTCGTTCTCGCCGCCTGCTATCATGAGCCCTACATAATAAAGAAGGCGATGAAGCTCGGTTTCGGAGGGGTGACGCTAAAGGTAACGAAACACCCGAAAGGATGGAATTCTGAACCCACGATCGTCAGGAGAGGGGAGGGGTTCGTCAACTGCGTTGGTTTTGAGAATCTAGGCATGGAGGGATACAAAAAATTCCTGGGGTCTTACAGGAAACCAAAACCCCTGATACTGAACATAACCGGGGACGGAATAACTGAATACCTTGATGTGATCAGGGGGATGGAGGGTTATGCGGACATGTTCGAACTTAACATTTCATGCCCGAACACGGAAACGGGTCTGAACTTCAGCAAATATCCTGAAAATGCGAAGGAATTATTCAGGGAGAGCAGAAACTTAACGGAAAAACCAATAATCATAAAGTTATCTCCAGATAGGGAATTTGTGGAAAACAATTACAGGAGGATAATTCCCTATGCGATCGATTCGGGGGTGCATTCTGTGAATTTCGGGAATACCAGATCATTTGAAGACGAACGCCTGTCCATGGGTTCTGGTGGATTAAGCGGACCTGATTTATACGAAAACATGCTCGTGAATGTCGAAAGAATATACGATAAATTTGGAAAACATTTGAAAATCATAGCGACCGGAGGTATAGATCGCCCTGAAAGGGCTTACGAAGCGATTGTTGGAGGAGCGACATGCGTATCTTATGTGACAGGATTCGTGACGAGAGGACCCCTGCTGGCAAAAGGAATAAACAGACATCTGTCTGAAAAATTGGATGAACAGGGTATGGAATCTATTGATGATCTTGTAGGTTTTTGGCATACCCCATAGCCAGCTGGAAGTAGACCTTCGCTTGATCTCCGGCTTCTTTCTTTTCGAAATCAGGGATGTTCGGATCTTCTATCCGGAAGCCGATCACCTTTCCTCTCACGTACGCTCGATAACACCTGTAGAAATCGAGGAGTTTCTCGAGATCGATATCTCCCGTGTCCTCAACGTATTTCCTGATCAGGTATTCGGAGAGGTATTTCCTCTTCCTGAACTCGAGATCCATCGAGAGGAAGGCGATATCGCTCGCCACGTCCGAACACGCGAAGCGCTCGTTGAACTCGATCGCATCGAATATGTAGACCTTTTCGTCAATTATGAATATGTTTCCGGAGTGAAGGTCCCCGTGACACCACTTTACAAATCCTTCCTTCAATCGCTTTTCGAAAAGATCCTTGTTCTTGTCCATGAAGTTCTCTATTCGCTGTTTTATCTTTTCGAACATTTCCTTGTCGATGGTTTTACCTATGAAGGGCTTTGTCTGCTTGAAGTTCTCGTTCCAGTTGAACTTAACCGTTTCGAGCGAGCCTATCGAGTGGGGATCGCGAAAGGTCTGGGTTTTCGAATAGAATTTTATAAGGATATCAACAATCCTTTCAATATCCTTAGTTTCAACTTGGTTTTTATCCAGCAGTTTGTCCATGAGCAATTCCTGTGGAAGTTGTTTCATTTTGATCGCGTAATCTATCGCTTCACCCGGGCCGTTTATTTTTATCGAATAGTCCCCGAACTTGTTCACAGGCAGGAAACCCAGATAAATTTCAGGTGAGAACATCTTATTGATATCCACCTCTTTCTTGCAGAACTTCTTGCGTTTATCCAGAGTTGTGAAATCAAGGAATCCGAAATCCACTGGTTTTTTTATCTTGTACACGAAATCGCCCGTGAGAAAAACCCAGGAGATGTGCGTCTGGATTAATTTGATTTCTTTTACAGGCTCATCGTATGCTTCATTCCTTTTTAACGCCTCCAGCATTTCCTTCGTTTGTTTCAACATAGTTATATATTTATATTTCTAAACTAAAATGTAAAAATTCCAGGTTTTCGCATGAGTAAAGTAAAGGATATGAAGCTTTCGAAGGATGGGGAATCGAAAATCAAGTGGGCAGAGGATCACATGCCCGTTCTCATGAACATACGAAAGCGCTTCGAAAAGGGGAAACCCCTGAAAGGAATAACTATCGCCTGCTGCCTGCACGTGACCAAGGAGACGGCTGTTCTGATGAAAACACTAAAAGAAGGGGGAGCAAAAGTTTCGCTGTGCGGTTCGAACCCCCTGAGCACGCAGGACGACATCGCGGCTGCCCTGGTCAAGGAAGGCATAAACGTCTTCGCCTGGAGGGGCGTGAACACCAAGGATTACTACTGGTGTATAGACAGCGCGCTCGATCTCAATCCGAACATCACCATGGATGACGGGGGGGATCTGGTGGCGAGAATACACGAGAAGAGGGGAAATCTTCTGAAAAACATAATTGCGGGGACAGAGGAGACCACAACTGGCGTGATACGTTTCCGGGCGATGGAGAAGGATTCAGCTCTCAAATACCCCATAATAGCGATTAACGATGCGTACACCAAATACCTGTTTGATAATCGTTACGGAACAGGTCAGTCAACGATAGACGGGATTCTGAGATCCACTTCCGTTCTGATAGCGGGAAAGAACTTCGTTGTCGCCGGCTACGGGTGGTGCGCGAGAGGGATCGCGATGCGCGCAAGGGGCATGGGAGCGAACGTGATCGTGACAGAGGTTGACCCTTTGAAGGCGTTAGAGGCGGTGATGGATGGTTTTTCCGTGATGCCGATGTCGAAAGCTTCTGAGATTGGCGACATCTTCGTTTCCGCAACAGGGGACAAGAGTGTGATCAGTGGGGACCACATATCCTCCATGAAATCAGGAGCGATCATAGCAAACTCGGGTCACTTTGACGTGGAGATCAACATACCCGAACTAGATGGGATATCCAAGAGCAAGAAAAAAATAAGGGACAATGTGGAGGAATACACGCTCAGGAACGGAAGGAAGATCTATCTTCTCGCCGAGGGCAGGCTCGTTAATTTGGCGGCAGCTGAAGGCCACCCTTCCGAAGTAATGGATATGAGTTTCGCTAACCAGGCGCTGGTGGCGGAATACATTCTCAAGAACAGGGGAAAGCTGGAAACCAAGGTTTACAGGGTTCCGAAGGAGATCGATTCCGAGATAGCGAGACTGAAGCTGGAATCCATGGACATAAGGATCGATAAGCTAACGAATGAGCAGGAAAAATATTTAACAAGCTGGAAGGAAGGGACGTGATTTTCTGGCTATTTTTTCTGTAGTTCCTTCCCGACCTTCTCGAGCATTCCGAATCCCTTGACCTCTTCCTTGTAGAGGGGTATTTTCTGCACGTTATAGCCCCTGAATTTCTTCCGTATTTCTTCCATCCTTTCGCTCTGGATCCTTCTTTTTTCCGTGCAGAATGGGCATTTCCTGTTTTCCGGGATGAGCTGGTTCACTATGATGTTTTCCACGGGTATGCTGTATTCCCTGAGTATCGAGAGCGACCGCTCGGATTCATAGATGCTCATGGCCTCGGGGATCGTGACCAGGTTGAAGTGCGTCCTTTGTTTGTCGCTTAAAATCCCTTTCGCTTCCTCGATTCGTGATTTCATTGCCTCCAGCTGTTCTGTCCCCAGTTTCTTTTCTTCCTCCTTTGGTTCGCCAAAGGGGAGGATTTTCTTGAAGGTGTTGATCACCCCGGAGAATTTCATCCGGAGGTTTATCATCTTCCCCACCCAGGAGTCCAGGACATCTGGCAGCGAGAGAAAACGGAGTGTATGCCCGGTAGGGGCGGTGTCGAATACGATGATATCATAATCCTTCGACTGCATGTACTGGAGGAACTTGTCAAAAGCTGCGAGCTCATCGATTCCGGGCGTGTTCCCTGCGAAATCAAAGGTATCCTCCAGACCGAGACCCTTCAGGAAATCCATCTTCTCCATCTGGGGAGCGATCTTCTCCTTGTATTCTTTCATCGCCTTCTTGGGATCGATTTCGACAGCGAAGAGATTCTTCCGGAGCTTTCGAATTTCCCCTCCTATTTTTGTCTCGAAAGAATCCGAGAGCGAGTGGGCCGGGTCCGTTGAGATGATCAGGGTCTTCTTACCGCTTTCCGCGAAATGGAGGGCAGTCGCTGCAGCCACGCTCGTTTTCCCCACTCCCCCTTTCCCGCCAAAGAGAAAAAATTCCGTTTTCCTTTTCTTTAAGCTCAGCATAAAAATCCTAAACCGTGTTGAAGAGATAGACCCAGCTCACTATCCATACGAGTATGTATAAAACGCCACCATTCGTCATCCACCACTTTATGCCCTTTTTCTTCAGTGCGAATTCAGTCGCGTATCCTGTTACTATCAGAATCACTATCGCTGCCACAACCGCGAACAGTACGTCTGCCAGCCAGATAGAAATATATCCCGCAACTATCCCCAGGATTGTATGGATCCCGAGAGAAGTCCTTGAAATGTTCAGATCATCCATTCTATAAGATTTGTATTCTGGTTTTTAAAAGTTAACTGGGATCAGAAAAAGAATTACTTCCTCTTCCTGTGTCTCATCTTCTTCCTTCTCTTCTTGAGCTTGTGTTTTTTCATTTTTTTCCTTTTCCGCTTCCTGCCGCACGGGCACATTTTAAACACTCCTTTTCCTCAAATAACGCTTTCTGTCATATATCCTTTTCCTTTCCTTGATTTCTGGTCTTTTATTATATGCTATTTGCCTTTTAAGTATTTTTTCTTTATTTTCAAAATAACATCTTCTTTGCCGTTCTTTTATCTTCTTTATGTTTTTATTGTAATATATCCTTTTTTGATCTCTAATTTTTTCTTTGTTTCCCCTTCGATAAATTTTGCATCTTTTAAGTATTTTTTCTTTATTTTTTCTATAATATTCCTGTTTTACTAATCTTTCTCTTCTTTTTATTTCAGCTCTCTTCCTGTACGTACTCTGTCTCCTTAATATTTTCTCTTTATTCTTTAGGTAGTACTTTTGTTTGATGATAGACTCTCTTTTCAAGGCCTCTTCTATTTTTTTACTATTTCCTTCCCATAAGTGGCCCAGTTTGTATAACATTGAGTCTGGCACGTGGTGTTTGATCAAATTTAAAAATTTTTCCGATTCTTTCGCATCAAACTTTATGTAAAAACTCCCTCTCTTTCTTTTAATTATTTTACAATGTAAGTTCCACTTCCCTTTGAACCATTTTTGAATAATTCTCTGCTCACTATAAGAAAAAGAATCTGTCATTATCCGCACCACCTTTTTTGTTAGATGGTAAGAGCCGTCGTCACAATACCAAATAGCTAACCCAAGTCCATTGATTTGATCCAGAATTTCCTGTCTGACCTTTTTTATTCCGTTCGGATAGAATAGTTTCCGATAAATGAGTAGATTGTTTAACGATCTGCTGTATACTCCTATTTTTTCATAATATTTCCCCTGTTTCTTCTCATATCCTTTGTATGTCCTTATTTTAGAATCAAATTTTTCAAAGCATATTGCATTTTTCCATAGAAGATAGTCTTTTTGTTTAATTGAATGAACTTCACTATAATAAGAAGTATTTTTAGCTCTTTGATACACTGCCCCATCGCCTAAAAGACTACCCAAGAGGATTTGTTTTGATTCTTCATTTATTTTCTCTTTCATTAGTATTTATTTAGTTTAACATATTTAAATACCTTTAAGTATATTTTGATGGCAAAAAATAAACATTAAAGCCCTGGGCGAGGATTGCAAACGGAAGCAGATGAAATCTGCTTCATGCGCTCATTGAACTCGCGACCTTTCGCTTTTCGTAGGCTTTTTGCTTAAGCTTTTTTCTAAAAAGCTTATACCAAGCGAACGCTCTTTAGCGACCCAGGAAGCTTTAGCTCCTGTTTTCGATTAACCCTTTTAGATAAAAGGGTTACCACTGAGCTACCAGGGCAAGGCATCAGCTAATATAATCAATATTGTTTCAGGTTTTTATTTATTAAAGAAAGGGTCTGAAGGGATTCGAAAAACTAGTAGTTCTTTTTGAAAATTATCGTATGAACCTTTGTCATCTCCATCAGGCTGTGTCTTATCCCTTCCCTCCCTATCCCTGAATCCTTGTCTCCTCCGAACGGGAACAGGCCGAGACCGTGGGATGGGGAGGCGTTTATGCTCACCGTGCCGTCCTCGAGACGCAGGCCCGCGTCCAGCGCTTTGTCCACGTCTTTCGTGAAAATGCATGCATCCAGACCGTATTCGCTCTGGTTCGCTATCCTTATCGCCTCCTCGTAATCCCTGACCCTCATAATTGTTACAACAGGCCCGAAAGTCTCCTCCCAGGCTATCTTCATTTTGGATGTTACGTTATCAAGAACGGTCGGATGGTAGTATAAACCCTTCTTCTTCCCCCCGTAAAGGAGTTTCGCTCCCTTCTCCTTTGCGTCCTTCACCAGATCGTCCACCTTTTCCACCGCTCCCTCGTTTATCAGGGGCCCTATAAGGGTTTTTTTGCTCCTCGGGTCCCCGGCCTTCCATTTCTTGATCTCTTTCAAAACAAGATCAACGAACCTGTTCGCTATGGGTTTTTCCACGAGTATCCTGGAGATCGCATCGCATCTCTGGCCAGAGAAGGTGAGAGCCCCCTTCAAGCATTCATTCACAGCGAGGTAGAGATCGCAATCCGCCAGAACGATTGCAGGTGCCTTCCCCCCGAGCTCTAGATGGAGCTTCTTCATGCCGCATATCTTCGCGATGTGTTTTCCAACATGGGTGGAGCCCGTGAAGGATATCATGTGTATCTTATCGCTGTTCACCAGCATGTCCCCTATCTCAGATCCACCTCCTGTCACGAGATTGAAAACCCCTCCAGGCAGGCCCGCGAGTTCCAGGATGCGGGCAAACATTATCATGCATATGGGGTCCTGGGAAGAAGGTTTACAGATAACAGAATTTCCCGCGGCTATTGCTGGTGCGATCTTGCAGACAGCTATGTGTAAGGGGTAGTTGAATGGAGAGACCGCAAGAACGACCCCTAACGGCTGGCGGACGACCATCGCGAACTTGTCAAACTTGTGGGGGGAGAGATCGCCCGTTATCTCCTCCCCGTATATGTCCTTACACTCTTCCGAGGCGTAATATAATCTTTCGGCCGCAGCCTTGACTTCCCCTTCGGTAACGCTCACGGGTTTTCCGGATTCCTTGACTATGATGTCAACGAATGCGTCCTTGTGCTCCATCATAAGGTCGGAGGCCTTCTCGAGGATTTCCGCTCTCTTGACCGCACGCATTTCCTTTATCGTTTTTTTAGCTCTGGANNGCGTCATCCAGGCCCGCGTTTTGGACTTTACCAACAACCCTCTGGTTATGGGGATTGAGAACATCGAAGCTCTCGCCAGTTGAGGATTTCACCCACTTCCCGTTTATGTACATCTTAAAAACAGGTATTTTCCCTCCTTTCATCACTGGTTTCAAGAACCCCATCATAATTTAACCTTGTATTCGGGATAATAAAAGTTTCATCCCGGGGAAATCACGGCGAAAAAACCCTGTCCGTTTTGATCTTTCCTTCCGAAGGTTTTCCCAGCGCTATTATCTCTCCATCCCTGTCAAAAATTCCCACGATCTCCATTTCCCTTGTTTTGCCCCTTTTCATGATCCATTCCTTGAATACGGGCGAACCGTTCCTTATCTTCGGGATCGCCTGATCCTTAACGATTATTTTTTTCAGCCTGATTCTTTCGAGAATCCTTTCGAGGGGTATTGCGTTTTTTACCGAGAGTTTTGAAAGGGGAACGGATTCCTTCAAGAAGAAAGGCCCTATCTTCGTCCTCCTCAGCTCTGTCATGTGAGCCCCGCATCCCATTTCTTCGCCAATGTCATGAACGAGCTTTCGTATGTACGTCCCTGCCTCGCAGGAAACCTTGAATTCGATCTCCCTTCCTCTAACCTTTAAAATCTTTAGAGAACGCACCTTCCTTTTTCTCTCCACCCGAGCGACCCGTGATCTTACGGGAGGTTTCTGGACGATCTCTCCTGTGAACTTCCTGAACGTTTTCTCGATCGTTTTTCTTTCCGCCTCTCCGTGCAGCCACATCTTTCCAACGTATTCCTTGTCCATTCCCATAAGAACTGGCATCGCCTTCCGGGATTCCTCCAGAGCGATCAGCATCAATCCAGTGACGTTCGGGTCGAGCGTTCCAGTATGCCCGGCTTTCTCTATCCCTAGTTTTTGTCCTACCCTTTCAACAACGTCAAAGCTCGTAATCCCTTTGGGCTTGTCAACAAGGACTACGCCCTTCCGAATTTTTGTTTTCATACCCTGTTTTTATTTCTTATCTTCAAAAATCTTTTATGCTCGAGACGTACACGCCTGAGCAGCAGAGAGCAGTAGAGGAGAAGATTAAGCTGTTTGAAAAATTGAAAGAAAAAGATCTTCCAGATGGTGAATGGTCTGACAGAATTCATGCAATAAAAAACGAAATATGGCGTAAAAGAACTGGTTACGTGAAGGAAAATTTCGTGGAGCTGAACGAGAAACTGAAAAAATATAAAACGCCGGTGGAAAGGGCCTTCAGGCTTGTTTTCTTTGAGTATATGAAAATTGATCCAAAAGATGTTGAATTCGAATTTTTCCCGAACAAAAGAAGAGCGAAGGCGATTTTTATAAGATCTCATAATTTTTGTCCATATCAACATGCATTTAAAGAACTAGGATTTAATTCTGTCTGGTATTGTGAGTTCGCGCTTGGGAAATCAATTGAAAGTATGGCCAATGAGTTTCTCCTACATCCAGAACAAAATAAGAAGAGTAGTGTGGTGTTCGGGAGAAATTATAAAGATTACAGAACAAGGGAATTAGGGCAGACAGAAGCTGGTATAAGACCTTATGAGGATGAATGTCAGGAATATTTCATAGAAAGGAGCTTGCAACTACATGATCCTATTCGATACAAGGCGATCGAAAGGGTGTTTAAAACGAACTTAAAAATCCCTTATAAGGAAGCGAAAAGGATAGTGAGCTATTATCCGTGAATCATTTCTTTTCCTTCTTCGGCTTGGGTTTCTTCTCGGTTTTGGCCGCTTTTTTCTTTTCTTCCTTCTTTTCTTCTTTCGGCTTCTCCTCTTTCTCGGGTTTTGCCTCTTCCTTGGGTTTTTCCTCCGGTTTTTCTTCGGGCTTTTCTTCCTTGGGTTTTTCGGGCTTGGCTTCCTTTTTCTTCTCCTTCGGCCTCTCCTCGGGTTTTGTCACTTCGAATTCCGGGGATCGCAGGACCTTTATCCTGGCGACCTCGGAGAAGCGGATTGGGTAGATCTTGCTTCCTTCCTTCTTTATCCTCATCTGGACTTCTGTGGAAATCACCTTCTTCAGGAAGTCCCGCATGCTGTTGTTCTTTGTTAAATCCATGACCTGCTTTGAAACGAACTCCCTCACCCTTTTCTGTATGGTTGTAGTTGTGTTGCCGTTGAGAATCGCCAGAAACTTGACTTTAAGGAACCACCCGTCCTTCGTACTGGCGTTGAAAACGGATTCAACTTTTTGATTCCTCTTCCTCACCATCCTCATGAGATGTTCCCGAACGCTTTCCAGGCCGTTGAAGGATGTCAGGCATGTTTTGCCCTCGATTTTGTTTATTCTCAGGGTGACTCTCATCTGTTGCTTCCTCTTGTCCCCTGTTATTTCCGCTATGCTCACGTCAATGTTTCTGTCAACTATGCTCTTGGGATCGGTGGTTGGCGTCTGCCCGACGAATGTCGCCCCCAGATCAGCAGGAGCGAGGATGTTGAACCACTCCTTTCCCTTCCATTTCTTCACCGTGATCTTCTCTTCCTTCTCGTCCGGGGTGGCTTCCTTGTCGAGTCTCGCCTCTTTGGTTTCCTCCTTTTCTTCCCTCAATCTCGGTTTGCTCTTCATTCCCATTCTTTCCACCAATCTGTTATCTTTATCGAAATGTATTATTAAAGTTATTGTATAGAATTAATCCGAAGTTTTTATATGTTTTCTTTCCTGCCGAATTACTTGTTTATGAAATTCATCAGCCCGTTCGCTTTTCCTTTCTCCTTTTTTTCGGGTTTTTCTTCGCTTTCAGGGGTTTTTGGCGCCTCTGGTTTTTCTTCCTTTCCGAGGAATCTCTCGACCTCGTTTATGAACTCCTCCTGCCTGTCCTTTGGAATGATCGCGGCAGCAGCTCCCTTGTGCCCGCCTCCTTCTCCCCCGAGTTTCTCGGATATCCCGCTCATCAGTTCGTTCAGTTTCAATCCCTTCTCAACGAGCGAGTCACTCGCCCTCGCGGATATCTTCACACCTTCCTCCGCATCCGCGAAACCGAACAGGGGTTTCTCCGGGAGCAAACCCGAGTGGTTCACTATCGAGATGACATTCGAAATCAGGTGTTCGGACACGTTTGATCCTGTAAGAACGTATATTCCTTCCTTTCGTTTTACAACTTCCGGTTTTTCAATATTCGAGTGAATCCAGCTCATTGCCTTCCCCACCTCTTTCCTGTATCTCTCCAGAATCTCCCTTACCTTTTCGAACGCCCCCTCACCGTTCATGCAGAGGGAAACCCCCAGATCCGCGTAATCCATCTTGCCGCATGCGTTAAGCATGGTTGCGAACTCGTTCGCGTCCCGGAATTCGCCGCCCTTATCCAGGAGCTCGTATACGTCCCCGAATATGTATTCCGGGTTTTCGTGATCTTCCCTTATCCTCTCCTTTATAATCCCGCTGGCGAGGGTCTTTTCCTCTTCAGGGGTGAGATCAGAAATCGTCCTCCAGTTGCCATCCTCCTTTTTCACCGGTATTCCGAGTTCCTGGAGGAACTGGACGCTTGCGGATTCCGATCCTGATATCCCAGGTATGTAAGGATCGATCGAGTATTCGAGGGTTTTGTGTATGGGTCTCGTATACCTCCCCCAGAGTCTCAATCCCTTGGAAACCTTCATCTTCTTCTCGGACTCCGCGTCCTTCAGTATCTCCTTGTTCAGGCCGTTCACGCCCCAGTCAGGTCCCACGGAGTCTATCTGTGAGTCCCCGATCGCTCCTATTATTGCTAGCTGGGAAAGATCGACATTTTTGGGGTTGATTGTTCGAGAGAGGATGTAGGTAACGCCTGAACCCGATATGTTTTCGTTTATCCCGGAAACCACTGAATTTATGTGCACGATGTTCTCGTCCGCTTCCCCGACGGGCTGGTGGTGATCGCATATTATCACCCTCGAGGGAAGGGAATCCTTTATCTTCTCGATCCGTCCGGATCCCATGTCAAGGAAAACGAAGAGGGAACGTTCCTCCTCGGCGAGCTCTTTCAGCACGTTATCATTCAGCTGTTTGACCAGACTCAAATGGAAATCCTTCCCCTCTCTCAGGAGGGTTTTCACCATTATCGCTGCGGAGCATATCCCGTCCGCATCGTAGTGCGAAACCACTCGGATCTGTTCGCTCGCTTCGCTGATCCATTCCTTCGCCCTTTTCGCTTCCTTGATCATTCTCTGAAGTGCTTCCAACATGTTTACCACTATATATTGTCTTAAAGATTAATAATTATAACCCTTGATAATATTCAGTTATTTAAACTATCGCAAGAACTAATTTTTATGGTGATCAAAACGAACTTCTACGTTACGACGGCGATAGACTACGTGAATGCAAAGCCCCATATAGGGCATGCGTACGAGAAAGTGATAGCCGATATTATAGCGAGGTTCCGGAGGTTGAGAGGGGAGAAGGTTTTCTACCTGACGGGAACTGATGAGAACGCCCAGAAGAATTCCCAGGCAGCGAAGGAGGCTGGCGTTCCTACCAAGAAATTCGTGGACAGGAACGTGGGGTATTTCAAGGACCTCATTGGAATTCTGAATATATCGAATGATCACTTCATAAGAACCACAGAGGACACGCACATTAGGATCTCCCAGGAGATATTCAGGAAGGTGTTCGAAAAGGGAGACATATACAAGGGGTTTTACGAGGGTTTATACTGCGAGGGTTGCGAGAGCTACCTGACCGAGAAGGATCTGGTTGACGGGAAGTGTCCTGAACACCAGAAACCTCCCCAGCCCATCAGAGAGGAGGCCTATTTCTTTCGCTTGAGCAAGTACAGGGATCGGATAATCAAGCTTCTGGAGTCTCCGGATTTCGTGATTCCTAAGGAGAAGAGGAACGAAATGCTCTCAAGGATAAAATCCGATGAGCTGAAGGACCTGTGTGTGAGCAGGAAGGGCCTGGACTGGGGGATTGATATTCCTGTTGACAAGGATCATAAGATCTATGTCTGGTTTGATGCGTTGATAAATTACGTGTCCGCCCTGGATTATCCTGTTGGCAGGAAGTTCAAGGAATTCTGGCCGGCGGACGCGCATGTTATCGGGAAGGGGATAAACTGGTTCCACTCGGTGATCTGGCCTGCGATGCTCATCTCAGCGGGAATAAAGCCTCCGAGGGCGATACTTGTTCACGGCTACCTCACTGTAAACGGCCAGAAGATAAGCAAGTCCCTAGGGACCCAGATAGATCCTGCCGAGATCGTTAAGAATTACGGATCGGATCCTGTCAGGTATTTCTTCGCCAAGGAAATCCCTATGGGAGAGGACGGGGATTTCTCAACGAAGGATCTGGTTGACAGGGTGAACAACGAGCTGGTGGCGAACATCTCCAACTTCTGTTATAGAACGTTAAGCTTCATCAACAACTACTCGAAATCGCGAATAGGGAAAGCGACGAAGGGGAAATGGGAAGGGAAGCTTAAGAAAGAAATTGAGGGGAAGGTGAAGGATATTGAAAAATCCTACGAGAAATACGCCTTCCATGAGGCCATCAAAAAAATTCTCGAAATCGGTGACATAGGGAACCGCTACTTCCAGGAGAACGAGCCATGGGTTCTGGTCAAGAAGGACCCGAAAGCGTGCGCTGGCGTGCTCTCCTTTTCGGCTAACATAGTTAAGGATCTCGCGATCCTCCTGAAACCGGTTTTACCGGAGTTCTCCGAGAAACTGGAGAAACAGCTGAATTTGAAGGATTTGAAGTGGAAGGATTTGAAAAGAAAGCTCGAAAACCACAGGATAGGGAAGGCGGAGATAATATTCAAGAAAGTCTCCCCTGTTCAGGAAGATCCATTCTCCTCGCTCGATCTGAAAGTAGCAAAGGTCGAAAGGGTGGAGGATCACCCCGAGGCGGACAAGCTTTACGTTCTGAAAATAGATCTCGGGACGGAGAAGCGAACGTTAGTCGCCGGGCTGAAAGGTAATTATTCGAAAAGGGATTTGGAAGGGAAGAAGATTGTGGTTGTCGCAAATTTGAAACCAGCGAAACTGAGGGGGATCGAGTCGAAAGGGATGTTGTTAGCGGTTGAGAGCAAAGGGAAGATCGGGCTGCTGACCAGCGGGGACAAGGAAGGAACGGACGTCCTTGCCGAAGGTATCGAAAGGAAGCCGAAAAGGGTCATTGACATCAAGGATTTCCTTAAACTGGATATTGAAGTGAAGAAAGGGAAGGTTTATTACAAAGACAAAACCCTTCGGACGGAGAAGAGCGAGCTGACCATTGACAGGGGGATTGAAGGGAAGGTGTGCTAGATCAATGACCAAGTCACAGGCTTTTTTTTCTTTCCGATTCTTCTTATTTTTCCTTTCTTTTCCAACTTTACGAGGAATTGAAAAATTGTTCCCATATTGATATCCAACGTGTTTGAAATTTGTCTCGTAGTTAGATTTCTTTTTTCCAGAACTTTTAGAACATTATTTTTAGTAACATCTTTCTGTCTGCTAATTCCTTTTCTTTTCACGGGAAATTTATTATATTTTTTCAAGACGTAAATATGACTACCCGCATAACCAATACCGTCTATTTTAACTATACCTTTTTCATTTAGTTGTTTCAAATGATGTTTAGTTCCTTGTCTGGAAATCTGAAGGATTTTGGATATTTCAATAACGGTTCTTGGAGATTCTTTGAGAAGTTCTATAATCTTATTTTTGTTTTCACCTTGTCTAGAGGTTCGCCATTTTTTCCCTTTTCTGATTATAAAATCAAGTAATATCCGCTCTTTATAACCCATATCTACTTCTGGATATTTTTCTTTGAGTTTTTTGTAATCCTTCCAGAACTTTTTCGTTCCTTTAGAGAGGATATAAAGGCATTTACGTTTCCCGTAATCTCTGAAAACATTCTCATAACCTAATTTATCGCATATGAATTTCAAATCTAAGAGCAAATCTTTGTTTTGTATAGGAATAGATATCTGGGAAGAATCTATGTTGCCCTCATCTATTATGAAAGCAATTAATATTGCGAGTATATGTTCTTTCTCATGTCTAAGCATTTTTTGAGGTATTCTGGCGTTCTTTTCGAGAAAATCTTTAGGATTTAGATCAAATCTTTTCATTAAAATCGAGCTTATCGAAGAAGGAATGTGAATCCTATCTCTTTCAAGATAATATTTTTTTGAATATTCAATTTCACCGAAAACGGCTTCTAATTTTTTAAGAAAATTTAATCGCAAATATTTATCATATTTAACGTATACGAAATACGGATCCCTTCCCAGTATGTGAAAACAGTGGCCATCGGCCATAAAATGTGCAATAAGCATATCGAAAATAGGCGTAACAAAGATTGGTATTTTTGGTTTTACGATCGGGTTTCTGCTCTTTTTTGTACGGTATGATGAAATATTTTTTTCTAAATCTTTATAAGGTATTTTTAGTTCCTCACACAATCCGAGTAAAATCCAGAGGTGTCTGAAGTTGGGATAATTTCTCATCATTATTGATTCGAAAGAGCTTAATGGAATACTAGAATTTAATTTTCTATGAAGGTTTGGCATGTTTAGTCTTTTTTTCTTAATTTCCGCCAGAATTCTCTCTAAAAAATCATCTTTTAACAAAACAGTTATATTACCTGCTGGAAAATCATTAATGTGAATCTCTTCCATGATAAATATATAAAAATTGTATATATAAATAGTTTACAAGAGGTGCTTTCCGAATGCTATTAATTGGTGTTATTGGTAAGCCGAGTTGCGGGAAATCAACCCTCTTCAAGGCGTTGACACTTGCCGACGTTGAAATATCTCCTAGGATTTTTACAACAATAAAACCCAACCGCGCTGTGGGTTTTGTGAAGGCCAAGTGCCCGGAGGAGAAAATCAAGGCCAAGTGCAAACCGAACCTCGGTTTCTGCAAAGACGGGACGAGATTCGTTCCGGTGGAACTCCTGGATGTCGCCGGTCTTGTCCCCGGGGCGCACGAAGGCAAAGGGTTGGGGAACAAGTTTCTGGATGATCTGAGGCAGGCCGATGCCTTCATACACGTCATTGATATCTCCGGATCATCCAATGAAAACGGAGAACCTGTTGAGAAGGGATCCTACGACCCTGCGAATGACATACGCTTTCTTGAAGAGGAGATCGGCTACTGGTTTTTCGGTTTAATGAAAAAGAACTGGGCGAAGTTCTCGAAGGAGGTCGAGATGCAGAAGCGCGAGCTTATTGAGTCCCTGGTAAAACAATTCTCCGGCCTTAAGATAACCGAACCGCAGATCAAGAAGGCAATCGAAACGACACGTTTGCCCAAAGACACGCCTGCTCAGTGGTCGGACGAGGACCTTCGCAAGTTCGCCTTTGAGCTCCGTAAACTCTCGAAACGCATGATAATCGCGGCGAACAAGATAGACGTTCCGGGGTCAGAGAAGAACCTCGAAAGGCTTCGGAAGGAATTCCCTGGTTATACGATAATCCCGTGTTCTGCAGAGAGCGAGCTCGCTTTGAAGGAAGCTGACAAGCATTCCCTTATCAAATACACGCCGGGAGAAAAGGAATTCGAAATCCTAAAAGAAAACGAACTCAGTGGAAAACAGAAACAGGCGCTTGAATTCGTGAAGGACTTGCTTGCGAAGTTCAGATCGACTGGTGTCCAGGAATGCCTGGACAAGGCGGTTTTTGATCTCCTTGATTACATAGTTGCCTACCCTGTAGCCAATATAAACAAGTTAACGGATTCGAAAGGCAACGTCCTCCCTGATGCGATACTCGTCCCGAAAGGCACAAATCTAAGGGAATTCGCTGGTAAGGTTCACACCGAGATGGCGGACAAGTTCATTGGAGGAGTTGACTTCCAAACGAAAAGGAAGCTCGGGGCGGATTACGAAGTGAAGGACGGGGAGATAATAGAGATAGTTCTTAGAAAGTGATTTTGTAACCCTTTCTTATTCCTATCATGAAAACATTATCGTCGTTGGGATTTCTCCAGCCGGCGATTTCCAGTTCCCATCCATTGCCAAGAGGAATTGATCCGTAAATGTTATAGACGCTTTTCCTGTCACCATCGCCAACCCTGGTTGTGAACTGCTTTGTCATGCCACCTATTGCGAGTCCGCTTGATGTTTCGTATCTCACCTTGACCCATAAATGTCCCTCTTTCCTTCCTTCGGCGTCTTTAACATTAGAGACTGGGTAGATGTCGACGTTCATTTTCAGCCGATCCGCAAAGGGGGCAGCAAACCAGCCAGTGGAAACTCCTCCTCTGACAACGGCTTTACTTCCTGTACAAAGATCAACTTCACCGACAGGGTGAATTGGAAATTTGGGGAAAAGATAAAGCTGCGTCTCGTTGTATATGTCATCGATATCCCTGCCTCCTATTAAACCCACGTCTGTCCAGTTGGATATTCCTATAACTTTTCCAATACTAAAGTCAAGGCTGTTTTGGATGTTGGGTCGGATGCTCTCTGAAGTGTAGGGGTTTTTTGATGCAGATACTTTAAGACTTTCTTTTAACTCAAAAAGTGGTTCTTTCAGCTTATACAAATCTTCCTCTGACAATCTCTCCTCCTGAACTGCGATATCCTGAGTCGTCTGTGGTGGTGGGGTTGATTGTAGCATCTATTACTATTGTATAGTAAATAATAAAAAGATGATTAGAAGCTGTACCTGCCACCAAGCAGCAGCGCCTTGTAGCCTCCGGTTTCTGACCTGTACTGGCCGACTATCTGGAACCCCTTTCCTACATCCATTCCGCAGCCTATCTCTGTTCGTATTATATCCGGCTTATAGTCGTCAAGCTTGCCCTTGAATAACACATCTACAAAGAATTTTCCGTCTGCCAGTTTTTTCATTGCATAGACGTAGACTGTCTGTTTTCCGTCAGTCTGTAAGGGATAAAACTCCACTGTCAGGACATCGAAGATTTTCATCACGGGCGAGTATTTCATGCCAAGCATTGCGATATCCTCCATCCCGCTTGCGACAACTGACCTTGCGGATGCGCTCAGGCCTTTGTAGACATCCTTCGACAGACTGAACTCGCCGAAGACCCCGTCAACGTCGAATTTCTTCTCATCGCTGTCAAGGTCCAGCAGTCCGTATGCTTCCATGCCGAGAGGCAGTCCGTCAGAACTTCCCTCGAACCTGAAGGTTGAAGGTCCTTCTATTCCTTGGTAATATGTACCGGTTAAAAATTTCGAACTCCCTTCTTCCACCTTCTCAACCTCGGCAGGAGGGTTTTCAGCCAAAGCCAGAGATGGGGTCAAAGACAAGCCGGCGAGGGTTCCTATCACAGCGGCCTTACCGAACCTCCCGGATGTGTATTTCTCCTCCTGAACATCTCTCCAGGCTTCTTTGAATTCCTTTTTGCTTACACCCATATCTCTGAACACTTTCTTCCATTTTCTCTTGCTCATTAGTTCCATTTTATCACTATCCAATAGTTACTTAATTCAAGGTTATATAAAATAGTGTAGTCCAAAATTGGACTACAATTTATAAAGTTTTCAGACAAATTATAATCATGGGGGAAGTGAACGAAAGGGAGGTGCTGGAAGAGATAGGTCTGACCGAGAACGAGGCAAAGATTTATCTCACCCTGCTGGAAACAGGATCGACAACAGCCGGCGTGATTGTAAAGAAGACCAAGCTCCACAGGAGCACTACTTATGAGATAATAAGAAGGCTGATAGAGACTGGTATGATAAATTATGTTATAAAGGCAGGCAAGAGACAATTCGAGGCGACGGATCCTGAGAAATTTCTGGACGTTATGAGGGAAAGGGAAGATAAATTCAAAAGGATTCTCCCGGAATTGAAGAAAAAAAAGGATATTGCAAAGATAAAGCAAGAGGCTTACGTTTATGATGGCGTCAAAGGTGTTAAAACTATTTTTGAGGATGTTTTGAAAACCCTGGGAAAGGGTGACGAATACCTGATTTTCGGTGCAGGGGAACCCGTTCCCATGCATGATTATTTAAGAATTTTTGAACTGAGGCGATCCAGAAAAAAGATCCCCATGAAGATAGTTTTCTCTGAAGGAGCAAAATTAATAGATTACTACAGAAAGGTTCCATATACCAAAGTAAAGGTTTTGCCCGAAGAGAATATGACACCCTCCGAGGTGGAAATTTATGGCGACAAAACAGCAATCATCCTCTGGGGAGAAAAACCAATGGCCTTTGTCATAGAAAACAAGGAAGTGGCGGATTCCTTCAGAAAGTATTTCAACCTCATGTGGGAGCAGGACGTAATGATACATAGGGGGTTCGAAGGAATTACGAGGCTCCATGAAAAGGTTTATGACAGATTAAAGCCCGGGGAAGAATATTATTATCTCGGGGTCACCGCTGAGCAGACAGAGGAACAGCATGAATACTGGAAAAAAGATCATCTTAGAAGGGTTAAAGCGGGCATAAAGTGCAGGCTTCTCTATGAGCAGGGAACTGACCCGAAGATCCTGAAGAATAGAAACAGCTACGAAGGCTGTGAAGCGAGATATATGCCATTAAAAGTCAAAACCCCTTCATGGGTTTTTGGCTACAAAGATGTTACTGTGATGGGAATACCCAGGGGCAAAAACCCCATGGCCATCGAAATATTAAACAAGGAAGTTGCTCTTTCTTTCAGCAATTATTTCGAAGCTCTGTGGAAGATGTCAAAACCTTTTAAGAAATGATTATTTGTACTCCCCGCCGGTGGATGAGTAGTGGATCTCTGTCTGGTATTCGCTCTTGTCCTTGTACGTGTCGTCCAGCATGATCTCTGTCTTGACTGCGTACCTGTCTTCTTTTTCTTCTTCTACATGTTCGATTTCAGGGGCTTTGAACTCGAAAACCGCTTCTTCTTCGTAATCGTACTGTGTCTGCTTTTTTGTTGAGGTCATAAAACGCCAAACAAGTTTGCCTTCTTTCGTGATGCAGTAAAGGTAGCAGTCGTAGGATCCGAAGTATATCCTGCCGTTATCTATTACCGGCTCTCCGTATATGTGCCCGTCTGTCTTGTACCTCCAGGCCTCTTTCCCGGTTTCAATGTCAAGGCAATAAAGGTTCCCGTCTGCCGCCCCGAAAACTATCCTGTCTCCGAAGATATTGGGTTTGCTTCCCCCCCTTCCCGAACCCGTTTTGAACGTCCAGACCACTCTCCCGTTCTGAAGTTCTATCGCGTAAAATTTGTTCTCATCTGATATGCAATAGAGTATTCCTTTTCTGATTATGGGGACGGCATCAACGTATCCGCCTGTTTTGAACCGGAAGGTTTCTCTCCCGTCGGAAAGACGGACACCGTAGATGTTCGAATCGTCTGATCCGAAGTAGACCACTCCTTCATGGACGCAGAACTCGTTTTGTGTGAATATATTTCCTCCTGTCTTGAAGCGCCATAACTCTTTCCCTTCCTTAGTTAAGTAATAGAGGTTTCCGTCGGAGGAGCTTACAATTATGTTGCCTTCATGCTCTGTCGGGCATGAAGCGGACCAGCCGCCTGTTCTGAAGTTCCATATCATGTCGCCTGTCTTTATGTTAAGAGCGTACACGTAGAAATCTTTGGAGGTGAAAATGATCATGTCTTCCATTAACAGGCCTGAAGAACCGAATATTGTATCACCTGTTTTGAAGCGCCAAACCTCTTCCCCTGTCTTTTCGTCTATGGCGTATAAGTTATGGTCGTAACTTCCCAGAAAGATAACGCCGTCCCTGAAAACAGGATAGGAATCACAGAAAGGTCCGCCAGACTTGAACTTCCATACCAGTTTACCTGTTTCTTTGTCAACTTTGTAAAGATAACCGTCAAGAGCAGCTATGTATACGTGGGGTCCTCTTATTACAGGCGTTGAATTAATACTTCCTCCGCCCTCCTTTATGTGCCATATCAGATAAGACTTCTTGTCGCTCTTCTTGGCGAAGTCCCCTATCTCGAAATCCGGCCCTACTGTGGCCATGAACAGGTCGTCTCTTCCGTGCATAATCAAAATTTATTTAAAAGTTTAATAATTTTAATTGATAGCATGCTTTACCTGATCGGATTGGGCGTGTGGAACGAGAAGGATATCTCGCTCCGCGGGGTCGAGTTTTGTAAACAGGCGGATTCTGTTTACTGTGAGCTATACACAGCCCACTGGGGAGGGGATCTGGAAAAACTCGAGAAAATGATCGGGAAGAAAATAAGAAAGCTCAAAAGAAAGGATGTGGAGGAGGAATCTGGGAAGCTTCTGGAAGAGGCGAAAAAGAAGGATGTGGTTCTTCTCGTGCCTGGGGATCCTCTGATTGCGACCACGCATGTTCACCTGATCCTGGAGGCGAAAAAAGCGAATATCCCGGTCGAGATCGTTCATTCCTCCTCGATATACACGACAGTCGCCCGTACGGGCCTTCAGATCTACAAGTTCGGGAAGACCGGAACCATCATTACCCCGAGGAAGGGTTACGATTCAAAAGGGTTTTACGAGATAATAAGGGATAACCTCTCGAAGGGGATGCATACGCTACTCCTCCTGGACAGGGACATGGGAACGAGGAAGGGTCTGGAAATCCTTGAAAGGATCGAAAACAGGAAAAGGAGGAAAATCCTGAAGGGGAGGAGGATCGTTCTGTGTTCGAGACTGAGCTCTGAGCATGAAAGGATCGTGTACGGAAGGATGGAGGATTTGAGGGGGAAAGATCTCCCTGAGCCGGGCGTGATAATAATCCCTGGAAAGCTTCACTTTCTGGAGAAGGAGTTCTTGGAAACTTTGGGGTAATCAGTTCGTTATCGCTCCCAGGTCGATCAGGAATATCGCCATGGGAACCATTATTATGGTTATCAGAATCACGAGACCTGTGATGAGTGGATCGCCTCCTGTCCTCAACAGGTAGGCGAGGATCGAGAGGAGGGAGATGAAAATTATTGCTAGAGCGATTCCTATAATCGCTATCCTTTTCCAGGTTTTCCACTTCCAGTGGACCTCGTCCCTCTTGAATGCCATATTTATTAGTTGGTCTGAAAGTATATATTTAAATTAATTAAACATAATTATGTCAAAACGAGGGATCCTATGCAAGCGATCGTTTACGGTTTGAACGGGAAGGAGAAGGGAAAGCTTAATCTTCCTAGCCTGTTCTCTGAGAGGGTGAGGGAGGACCTGATAAAGCGAGCGATACTGGCGGGATGGAGCGAAAGGAGACAGGCGTACGGAAGCGATCCCCTCGCAGGGCAGAGGAGCTCTGCCCACTATCACGGAAGGAGGGGGAGGAGAGATTCGCAGATGAACAGGGAGCTCGCGAGGATGAAGAGGATTCATGGCCAGGGATTCTTGAACCTGACAGCAAGGATCGTCCCCCAGTCGATAAAGGGGAGGAGGGCGCATCCACCCAAACCCGAAAAGGTTTGGAAATTGAAGATCAACAAGAAGGAGAGAAGGAAAGCTCTGGAATCCGCGATGGCGGCCACGAAAGACAGGGAGATGGTTTCGAAAAGGGGCCATAAAGTTAACGAGGTAAAAAATCTTCCGATCGTTATGGAGGATGATCTCCAGAAACTGAAGAAAACAAAAGAGGTTCTGGAAGTTCTGGAAAGAATGGGATTGAAAGAGGAGATTGAAAGGTGTGGAGAACGAAAAGTGAGATCAGGCAAGGGGAAGATGAGAGGGAGGAAATACAGGAACAAGAAAGGTCCGCTGATAATCGTGGAAAAGGATGAAGGGATCGTAAAGGCAGGGGAGAACATCCCTGGGGTTGATGTTGTTGAGAGAAGGAAGCTTGATGTTGATTTGCTCGCTCCGGGAACGCATCCCGGGAGGCTTACGATCCTCACGAAGTCAGTGATAAAGGAACTGGGTAGTTAAGATGGCGAAGGAAAAAGAGGTAAAGGAAGTCAAGGATGAAAAAACCAGGGAGAAGAACGTCTGGGACGTTCTCGTGCATCCGCATCTCGCTGAGAAATCCATGAACATGGTCGAGATCGAGAACAAGCTGGTCTTCATAGTGGACAGGAGAGCGGACAAGAAAACAATAAAAGAAGTGATAGAGAAGGAATTCAACGTTAAAGTCGACTCGGTGAGAACCGAGATGACAACCCGAGGGCAAAAGAAGGCGTACGTGAAGGTAAACCCGGAATTTTCAGCAGCGGATATCGCTTCGAAGTTTGGAATGATTTAGGTGAAAGAATGGGTAAGAGAATAATTTCGCAGAGGAGGGGGAGAGGCTCTCCCACCTACAGGGTCCCGAAGAGGGGGAAGAATTTTGCGATCGCTTACAAGAACATCGACGGGGTGGTGAGGGAGATAATGAATGATCCTGGAAGGAACGCCCCCCTGGCGAAGGTCAGGTACACGGACGGAACTTATGATTATTTGATAGCCCCGAAAGGCCTGAAGGTCGGGGATTCGACTGAATTCGTCTCACCCCTGTCAAAAATACCCGTGGGCATGCAGGTGTTTTGCATTGAAACGTCCCCTAATTCCGGACCAAAACTCTGCAGGACGTCAGGCTCGTTTGCAACAGTTGTTTCAAAAACGAAAAAATCCTGCGTGGTCCAGCTGCCCTCGAAAAAGAAAATGAACCTGAATCCGGAATGCCGGGCGAGCATAGGGGTTCCGGCTGGTGAAGGATTCAGGGAGAAGCCGTGGACAAAGGCAGGGAAGAAATGGATTGCCATGCACAGGAGGGGTAAGCTTTATCCACGAACTTCAGGGGTCGCCATGAACGCGGTTGATCACCCCTTCGGAGGGCCGACAAAACCGGGAAAGCCCATGAGCGTCAGCAGAGACGCGCCGCCCGGAAGGAAGGTGGGTTCCTGGGGCTCCAGGAGAACGGGGAGGAGGAGGGGCAAGAAATAAGGGGGATTATTATGGTTAAATTCACGTTCAGGAACAGGTCCCTGGAAGAACTGCAGGGCATGAGTATTGAGGAATTCGCAAAGCTCCTGAAATCAAGGCAGAGGAGGGCGCTTAAGAGGGGGATGACAGAGAACCAGAAAAAGCTCTTGGAGAAGATCGGGAGAGGTCCCAAGAAATTCCACAGGACGCGCTGCAGGGAGATGATTATACTACCGGAGATGGTAGGTTCGAAAATAGGTGTGCACAACGGAAAGGAATACGTACCCGTTGAAATAAAGCCCGAAATGTTGGGGCACAGACTGGGAGAGTTCGCGTTGACCAGAAGGGGAGTGAAGCACTCGGCTCCTGGATTCGGAGCGACCAGGTCTTCGAAATTCGTTCCGTTGAAGTAGGGATAAAATGAACAGATACGCATTGAAACTGAATCCTAAGAAGTCGGCGAGAGCGTACGGGAGAGCGTTAAGAATATCCGCCAAGAGTTCAGGCGTTGTTTGCAAGGCGATATCGGGAAGGAATCTCGCGAAAGGGAAGGAACTCCTCCAGGATCTGATCGAACAGAGGAGGGATCTCGACGGTAAGTACTACACGAATTCGAGTAAGGGAATACTAAACGTTATCAGATCCGCGGAGGCGAATGCGGAATTCAAGGGTTTGGATCCGAACAGGCTCATAATATTCGCCTCAGCTCACAAGGGGTTCACCTTTGTTCGCCCCCGCAGGCTTAAAATGAGAAGGACCAGGAGGAAGATGACGAACATACAGGTCGTTCTCCAGCAGAAGTGATACGGATGTTAATGAAAAAGTTTTTCGTCAACTATGCAATGAGGAAGATTCAGATAGAGAGATTCATAAGAAAGTATTTCCCGAGCGAGAGCTACTCAAGCATAGAGCTCGAGAGAACCCCCTTGGGCGTGAAAATCGTGATATACACGGACAGGCCCGGAAGGATAATCGGAGCGGGAGGCGGGAAGATAAACGAGATGACCGATTCGCTGAAAACCAGGTTCAAGCTGGACAACCCGCAGGTTGACGTGAAATCGATAGAGAAACCGGATCTGGACGCAAAGATCGTCGCGAAAAGGATCACATCCGCTCTCGAGAGGGGATTCAACTACAAAAAAATCGGAAATGTGATGCTGAAAAGGGTGATGAGTGCGGGAGCGGTGGGATCGGAGATCATAATCGCGGGGAAGCTGGGAGGTTCGAAAGGGAGGACGGGGAAGTTTAGTGATGGTTACCTGAAGCACTGCGGCCAGCCTGCGAAGGAGCTCGTTGATTACGGTTTCGAGGAGGCGAACACAAAGCCCGGAAAGATAGGGGTTAAAGTGAAAATAATGAAATCCGTTCCTCTCATGGCGAAGAAGAGGGAAAAGGTTAAAAAGAAGGAAACGAAAAATAAAGATAGTAAGTGATATTCTTATGGCTATTTTGAGGGTAAAAGATCTGAAAAAGATGGATGAAAAGGAACTTGATAAGAATTTAAGCGAACTTAGATTGGAGCTTTCCAAGGAAAAGGCTAACATACACATAGGGGCCAGCGTGACTTCTCCCGGCAGACTGAAAGAGATCAGGAGAACGATCGCGAGAATTAAAACCATTAAAGAGGGAAAAAGAGTAGAGCATGGCTGAGATTTGTCCGAATTGCGGGTTGCCGAAGGATATATGCGCTTGCGAGACCATCGCAAAGGAAGAGGAAAAGATAAAGGTAAGTTCTGAAAAAAAGAGATTCGGCAAGAGAATAACCATAATCGAGGGGATAAGCAAGGACGTTAACAGCAAGGATATCCTGAAGGAATTGAAAACCAAGCTCGCCTGTGGAGGAACGATCAAGGACAGTGTGATCGAGCTTCAGGGAGATCACAGGAGAAAGATCAGGGAAATTCTCGTTAAACTCGGTTTCCAGAGCGACAAGATCGAAATCTCGTAACCCGATTGCGTAGAGGAATAATTTAAATTACGTAGTTCTGATATTAAGTATGAGGACCCCTGAAAACCTCGTCCGTCACGAACTGATAGGATTAAAGGTAAAAATAGTTGAAAGCTCGAACAAAAAGAACATAGGGATTTCCGGGAGGGTGGTTGACGAGACCAGGAATATAATGGTAATAGAGAAAACAAAGGGGAAGGAAGTCAGGCTCTCGAAGGAGCATAATGTATTTGTCTTTGTTTTGAACAGGCAGAAAGTCAGGATAGACGGGAAGATTCTCGTGGGGAGACCAGAGGACAGGATCAAGAAAAAATTCAGGAAGTGGTGAAAGCGCTGTCTTTTTAAATATTTGTTTCCATTAGTATAATCCAACCGTCTAAACAGGTAACTGTTAAACTGTTAATATATTTAAATAAAGACCGTCAATTGGATTATTATGAAAACTGCGAAGGTTTCGGCCAAAAAGGCAGCAAAGAAAGAGGAGAAAAAGAAAGATCTAGGCCTCGGTCTGGAGGAGCCGAAAGAGGGATGTGATGATTCGAAGTGCGCCTGGCACGGAGGGGTTTCTATCCGCGGGCGTGTGTTCAGGGGGAGAGTGAGATCAGCGAAATCCCACAACACCGTTATCGTGGAGTGGGGATACCACAGATTCGTTCGAAAGTATCAGAGGTATGAAAGATCGAGATCCCGGGTGACAGCGCACAACCCTCCCTGCATGCGGGCGAAGGAGGGAGATTCTGTCGTGATCGCGGAGTGCAGGCCGTTATCGAAAACGAAAGGTTTCGTTGTTGTCAAGGTTGGTGGAAAGGAATGAAAGCCATATCATCTAGTGTGACGTACGCGCTATCCACGAAGTCCCTGCTGAAATGCGCGGACAACACGGGAGCGAAAATCCTTGAGGTAATAAGTGTTAAGGGATTCAAGGGGAAGAGGAGGGCGAAGCCGCGGGCAGGCGTGGGAAGCCTGGTTTTCTGCAAGGTTTATTCAGGAACCGAGAAGGTCAGGCATGAAGTCCACAGGGCTGTTGTGGTTCGCCAGAAAAAGGAATTCCGAAGACCTGACGGGATGCGCATTCAATTCGAGGACAACGCGGCTGTAATAATAGATGAAAAGGGCGATCCCAAGGGCTCGCAGATAAAGGGCCCGATAGCGAAGGAGGCGGTCGAGAGATTCCCCACCGTGGGAAAGATCGCAACAATAGTGGTTTAGATGAAAAAGGAATGGTCAAATAAATGGGTTTCGAGCAAGCAGCCGAGGAAGCAGAGGAAGTTCAGGCATCGAGCGCCTCTGCACGTCAGGCAGAAATTCGTTTCCGCCCATCTCTCTGAGATCTTGAGGAGGAGGTTCGGCAAGCGTTCGCTTCCCCTGAGGAAGGGAGACGAGGTAAGGGTTATGAGGGGAAAGGACAATGGATTTAAGGGGAAAGTTGAAAGGATCGATCTCAAGAGATCGAAGGTGTTTATTGAAGGACTGAATGTTAAAAAGGTTGACGGCAGCGAAGTGTTGAAGGCTGTTGAGCCCTCGAACCTCTTGATAGTTGAGCCTAAAATGGAGGACAAGAGAAGGCAGGCAACCATTGAAAGGGCGAGGAAAGCGGGGAGGAAAGAGGAGAAGGTTGAGAAGGAGAAGAAAGAGACGACCGGGATAAAGGAAAGGTTAAAAATCAGGAAGGGAGCTAAGAAGTGATGTTTATGCATATGAAGAGGTTTTTGATACCGAAATACTGGAAAATGGGGAAGAAAGAGGCGAGATATTCGGTTGCTCCCAGGGCAGGCCCGCACAGAAAGGACAGGTGTATTCCGCTCCTGGTTGTTTTGAGGAACGTTTTGAAATTGTCCGAGAACGCGAGGGAGGCCAAGAAGGTAATAAAGAGCGGGGAGGTGCTCGTGGACAAGAAAGCGAGGAAGGATCCGAATTATCCGCTGGGCATGATGGATGTCCTGGAGATACCGAGCATAAACAAGGCATTCAGGGTTAACGTTGACAGGCACGGACTCGTTCTGGAGGGGATAAAACCGGAAGAGGCGAAAAAGAAGCTTTGCAGGGTTCAGAACAAGAGGGTTATCAAGGGAGGAAGGTTCCAGATAAACCTCCATGACGGGAGGAACATACTTTCAGAGAAGGATGTTTACAGAACGAACGATTCGCTGCTGATCGAACTGCCGGGCCAAAAAGTATTGAAACACTTCAAGTTCGACAGGAATTCCCCCGCCCTGATAATCTCAGGGAAAAACATAGGGGTGAAAGGGAAAATAAAGGACGTTTTCGATCGAAAGACCATGCTGGAAAGCAGCAGGGTGGTATTGCAAACAAAGGACGGGGAGATAGAGACCGTGAAGGATTACGTTCTGGTTGGTGAGATCAAATGAGCAGGATGAGGAAAATCAGGCTGGAGAAGGTGACGATAAATATGGGGGCAGGGGAGGCAGGACAAAAACTGGAGTCTGCGAAAAAACTGATCGGGAAGTTCTCGGAAAGCAAGATCGTTGTTACCAAAACCCACAAGAGGACGACGTTCGGTGTTGCGAAGGGCAGGCCGATAGGAGCGAAGGTCACGCTTAGAGGGGAGAAGGCGAAGGAGTTCCTTATTTCTGTTCTTCATTCACTGGACAACAGGCTGGGGGTGAACCAATTCGATGATAACGGGAATTTTTCGATTGGTGTGAAAGAATATATTCACATACCGGGAGTAAAGTACGATCCGGAAATAGGGATAATGGGAATGGATGTTTCCGTCACCCTGGAGAGACCCGGATTCAGGATCAAGAGAAGGAAGTTAAAACCCAAAAAGATCGGGGGTAAACACAGAATCACAAGGGAGGAAGCGCAGGAATGGGTGAAGAAGGAGTTCAAAGTCGAGATCGTAACGGGTGAGGAAGAGTAGTATGACTTTCAAAAACGCCAAAAAACAGATCGAGGGGAAGCCTGCAAAACTCGCCAGGTTCATGAAGTTCAACAAGCCAAGGGACAGGAAGTTCGGGAGAAATGCCTACCCCTGCAGGAGGTGCGGGAAGACCGAAGGTGTTATAAACAAATACGGGATTCGATACTGCAGACAGTGCTTCAGGGAGGTTGCGAGGAAACTGGGCTTTGAAAAATTTGAGTGATAATTATGCGACATGATATGCTTGCGGATGTGTTCGTGATTATGAAGAACGCGGAAAGGATAGGTAAAAGGAGTTGCATAGTGCCCAGTTCTAAAATCACAAAGGAAATTCTGAAGATAATGCAGAAAAACAAATACATAGGCTCTTTCGAGTTCATAGAGGACGGGAAGAGCGGGAAGTTCAAGGTGGAGCTCGTGGGAAAGATAAACAACTGCGGCGTTATAAGACCGAGGTTTGAGGTGAAGAAGGGCGAGTTCATACGGTGGGAGAAGAGATTTCTTCCCTCTGTCAGCATAGGTTTGCTGTTCCTGACAACATCCAGAGGGGTCTTGGATCACAGACAGGCCAAGAAGGAGGATATAGGCGGAGGTCTTCTTGGATTCATCTACTAGTGGGAACATGACAGAAGAAAAGGAAATAAAGTCAGCGATGAAGGAGAAGAAACTTGTGATAGGGAGCAGGAGCGTTTTTAAAAATCTAAAACAAAATATCATAAAATCGGTAATCTGCGCCTCGAACTGTCCGGAAGACAAATACAAGGATCTGGAATACTACAGCAAGAAATTCGGGATGGAGCTGAAAAAATTCAAGGGAAATTCAAGGCAGCTGGGCGAGATATGCGCGAAACCGTTCAACGTTTTAATACTGGGGATAAAGAAATAAGCTGGTGTGAATGACTATAAAACTAACCACGGATCACATAAGGATCGCTGGGATATTCGAGCGTCTGACAGGAGTTCACGTAAAGGACTGCCTGATGGATGAGGAATGCGTTTACTTCCTCATAGAACCGGGAAAAATGGGGATGGCCATAGGGAAGAACGGGAATACCATCAAGAACGTGAGCAGGGCTCTGGGGAAGAGCGTTAAGATATTCGAGTATGCGGATACTATTGAGAAAATGATTAAAAATTTCATACCGAATCTGAAAAGCATGGATTTCGAAGGAAATACGGTAACCATATCGGTTAACGTGAACGACAGATCAACCGTGATCGGAAAGAACGGAAGGAATATAAAGATGATAAGGGAATTCCTGAAGAGACACTTCAAAATCGAAAATTTGAGGTTGAAATAATGCCTGGAAAGTTTTCAGCCAGAAATTTGAGAAGGAAGAGGAAGAGGTTTAGATGGAACTCTGACCAGAAAAAGAGGCAGATGCTGAAACTCTGGGCGAAAACCCCTCTGAAAGGATCGCCAAGGGCGAGGGCGCTGGTCCTTAAAAAGAAGGGTGTTGAACAGAAGCAGCCTCATTCAGGAATCATCAAGGCCGTTAGGTGTCAGCTGATAAAGAACGGGATACAGGTCACAGCCTTCGTTCCGAAGACCGGAGCGATAAAACACATAGATGAGCATGATGAGGTTATCATAGAGGGTCTGGGAGGCTCCCAGGGAGGAGCGGTCGGATCCATGCACGGTATCAAATACAAGGTGGTCTCGGTCAACGGTATCGCGCTCTCGGAGATTCTCAAGGGTAAGAAAGAGAAGGCCAAGGAAGGCGGATAGGATGAAGGTATTGCTTTTCAACAGGTGGGAAACAGAAGGGATTGAAGTCTCCGATCCCGGTCTGAAGAGGTATATAAACCTAAAGCCCTTTATAGTCCCCAAAACCTCCGGGAGGCTGTCGCCAACCTCTATCCACAAAGTTGATATGAGCATAGTTGAGAGGTTCATGAACAAGCTTGCTGTCCCCGGACACAAGGGGAAGAAACACAAACTCACATCAGGACATGTTTCAGGGAGGTACGATCTTTTATACAGGTCCGTCAAAGAGGCTTTCGAGATCGTGGAGAAGAGAACCAAAAAGAATCCCCTGCAGATTCTGGTCAGGGCGGTAGAGAACGGAGCTTTGCTTGAGGAGGTTGTGGGCTACAGAATGGGTGGGATCATAGCGAGGAAAGCGGTCGTTACGAGCCCGCAGAGGAGGCTGGATGTCTCCCTTCGCCTGATCTCGCAGAACATCTTCTCGAGGTCGTTCAAGAGCAGGAAATCATTCGCTGAAACCATAGCGGAGGAACTGATCAACATAGCCAACAACGATCAGAGGAACAACGTGATCCGGGAAAGGCAGAGAGCAGAGAAGGAAGCCGAGGGTGCGAGGTAGGTATCGCATGTTTTTACGTTTTCTCGAATTGATATATTTATATAGATTTATGAACAAATTAAAGAAATTATAATTAGGGGTGTAACATGGCGGCAAAGGATGTGACATCCGTCATCAGGGATCTGATGAGGAAGCCTGAGCAAATTCGAAACATAGGAATAGTTGCGCACATAGACCACGGGAAGACAACGCTTACGGATAACCTGCTCGCAGGGGCGGGGATGATATCCGAGGAGCTTGCCGGCAAACAGCTGGCGATGGATTTTGTCGAGCAGGAACAGGAGAGGGGGATCACGATATACGCCGCGAACGTGAGCATGGTCCACAAGTGGGGAGAAAGTGACTACCTGATAAATCTGATTGATACCCCAGGACACGTGGATTTCGGAGGGGACGTGACAAGAGCGATGCGTGCGGTTGACGGTGTGGTGGTGGTGATAGATGCCGTGGAGGCCGTGATGCCGCAGACCGAAACCGTCGTTCGCCAGGCACTTAAGGAGAGGGTAAGACCCATCCTGTTCGTTAACAAGGTTGACCGTTTGATAAAGGAGCTGAAGCTCACGCCTGAACAGATGCAGGAGAGGTTCAAGAGGATAATAGACGAGGTTAACGTTCTGATAAGGAAGTATGGGGAGAAGGAGTTCGCTGAAAAATGGATCGTGAATGTTAATGACGGTTCCATCGCATTCGGATCAGCTGTCAGAAACTGGGCCATATCGATACCCTACATGCAAAAAACAAAGATGACGTTCAAGGACATCATAGATCTGACAAACAAAGGTCCAGAAGGGGAGAAAGAACTCGCGAAGAAGTCGCCTCTGCACACAATAGTTCTGGATATGGTTATAAAACACCTGCCAAACCCCTTACAGGCGCAGGGGTACAGGATAGCTAAAATCTGGCCTGGGGAAAGCGATTCTGAAGTTGCGAAACAGATGTCAAAATGTGATCCTGATGGGAAGCTCGCAGGTATTGTTACAAAACTTTACCCGGACCCGCACGCCGGTTACGTCGCAACCGTTCGCATATTCTCTGGAAAGATGAAGACGGGCCAGGAGGTCTATCTTGTTGGGGCGGACAAGACCCAGAAGATCCAGCAGGTTTCCGTGTATAAGGGACAGCAGAGGATAGGAATGGAGGAGGTGGACGCGGGGAATATCGTGGGTATCGTGGGCCTGAAAGAGGCATTCTCCGGGGAAACCATCTGTGATCCGCAGGATGTTATTCCGGGTTTTGAATCGATAACGCATATTTTCGAACCGGTCGTTGTAAAGGCGATTGAACCGAAAAAGCCACAGCAGCTTGCCAAACTGATTGAGTTCCTGAAGAGGGTAGCCAAAGAGGATCCTACCCTGAGGGTTAAGATAAACGAAGACACGGGCGAATACTTAGTTTCGGGATTGGGAGAGCTGCACATAGATGCGAAGATCGAGAGGCCCCTGAAAGAGGAGGGGTTGGACGTGAGCGTTTCGCCTCCGATCGTTATCTACAGGGAATCCATCCGGAACGTCACGCCTGAAGCGATTGAGGGTAAATCCCCGAACAAGCACAACAGGTTCTACATAATTTCCGAACCTTTGGAAGGGAAGGTCCACCAGGCGATGATAAGGGGTGAATTCCCATCGAACATAGAGGTCAAGAAGAAGGATGTTGAACTCCAGAACAAGCTGGTTGACCTCGGGTTCGACAGGGAGGAATCGAAAAAGGTCAAGCAGGTACACAACCGGAATATCTTCCTTGATATGACAAGGGGGGTTCACGCAATATTGGAAGTGATGGAAATGGTTAAGCAGTCGTTCAGGGAGGCGATGGATGAAGGTCCTCTCGCCAGGGAACCCTGCGATTCGATCAAGGTCAAGCTCGTTGATGCGAAGCTCCATGAGGATGCGATACATAGGGGGCCTGCACAGGTTATCCCTGCCGTCCGGTCCGCTGTAAGAGATTCCATGATCTCCGCTAAGACATACATGCTCGAGCCGAAACAGATAATAAGGATTGACGTTCCAACAGACCAGTTGAGCGGAGCGATGAAAGAGGTTCAGAACAGGAGAGGCCAGATCCTCGAAATGAAGGAGGAGAGGGGCGTGACAAGCATAACCTCGAAACTACCTGTTGCCGAGATGTTCGGTTTCAACTCTTCTTTAAAATCCTCTACCTCCGGCCAGGGCTTTTACTGGCTTATAGATGTTGTGTACGAACCGCTTCCCAAGGACCTGGAAACAAAGGTCGTGACACAGATAAAGCAGAGAAAGGGCATAACGGATTAGTTTCAGTCGCTTTTTATGGGAAGGCTGGGATTTGAACCCAGGTCGCCAGCTTTTCCGCCCTTTCCCAGGTTTTGGTCGCCTGCTTTGAACGCTTGCGTTAGCGGGAAAGCGGGCCCCGAAGCTGGAATCCTAGACCAGACTAGACTACCTCCCCGGTCGGTTAGTTGATTTATATTTTTCATATATAATAATTATTATGTTGCTGGGTTTGATCCTGCTTGCGATTGGTATTGCGGGTTTCGGATTGGCAGGGTACTTGGATCTCAGATATACGGAATTTCCTGACTGGCTGCCCTATTCGATAATAGTTCTGGCACTGGTCGTGAGGGGGGTTTTCGCCTTTTTGGAGAACGACTTGTGGATAATAGGGAATTCTGTTTTTGTTGGCGTCGGGTTCCTTGCCCTGGGTTTGGTCCTGTATTTCCTGAGACAGTGGGGTGACGGAGACGCATGGTTACTAGGATCGCTTGGTTTTCTGTTTCCCAATGAATCGGGTTTTGCTGTTGGTAGCGTGCTTCCTTTCCCGCTCACCCTTTTGTTCAACTTCCTCTTCATTTCACTCGTATATCTTATAGCTTACTCGATTTTCCTGGGTTTAAAAAAGAGGGAGGTAAATAAAGTTTACTGGAGTTATCTGAGAGGCCAATCAAGAATCTTTGTTTTCCTCGTGACATTGTTTTTCGTTTTTTCCTGGGGATTTGCGGTCTATCTGTATTACACGATTTCGGTCACGTTGGTTTCCCT
>JABAOH010042138.1_pt3 | contig 54488 bp, 53 predicted proteins | sample 7062181 | NCBI WGS metagenome assembly JABAOH01 (sample SAMN14538630, study PRJNA623070) | marine sediment metagenome | biome: marine biome [ENVO:00000428]; feature: marine pelagic biome [ENVO:01000023]; material: deep marine sediment [ENVO:00002113]; isolation source: pool of 5 deep marine... | reverse complement strand
AGGCGCGCACGACGATGGCGTTCATCGCCATGCCGGACGAGGATCATCCCGAATTCATCTTCTATCGCAACCCGGGCGCAGACATGTTGCTGCGACAGGATGAGCTCGACTACGCGCTTCTACGCTCGACTCGAGTTTTCCACTTCGGTTCGTTGAGCCTGGTCCAAGAGCCAAGCCGCAGCACTACACTTAAAGCCGTGGAAATCGCACGTGAAGAGGGTGCACTTATCTCCTTCGATGTCAATTATCGTCCCGCCCTCTGGAATGCTCCACATGAGGCGATCGCCGTCATCGTGAAAGTGCTTTCCTATGTGGATCTGGTCAAGGTGAACGAGATCGAAGCTGCGATGTTTTCCGGTTTTGAGCGCGTGGAGGTCGAGGAAAAACGACTTGGTGACGTTGCTCGCAACATCCTGCAGTATGGCCCTCGGGTGTGCGTCATTACCCTAGGACCGGACGGAAGTTATTACCATACGGCTGATGCCGGGGAGCACATTCCCGGATTCGAGGTCGACACGGTTGACGCCACCGGCTGCGGCGATGCGTTCATCGCCGGTATGCTGTGCAGTTTAATTGGAGAAGGTGAATGGCATGACCGTCTCACACCCGAAGATCTGCATGAAGCCTTGGTGTACGCCAACGCAGTCGGCGCATTAACTGCGCTCAAACAGGGTGTGATCCCCGCGTTACCAACCGCAGAGCGTGTCGAGACGTTTCTAGACGCACAAATTTGAATCATCGCACCTGATCGCTTCAGATGAGTTGATTATCGATCGAGGAAGCTTGTTTTATTTTGGTTGTATAGTATGAATTGCTACACAGGTTTGAGTTTTTATTGGGCTGATGGGGATATGTGAAAACGCTCTTATCGAATTGTTTTCGGTGACAAAGTATAAAAGTGATCGTCTTGTACGCCCGGCGGTTAACGATCGGGCTCAGATCTAGAGGGGGCCGAACTGTTGAAAGAATCAAGAGCACGAGGAGATGTTCATGCCCCTCTATGAGGGCTGAATCTTTTTCGAACTGAGTGATCCTCGCTTTTTACCAGGAAATTGCTGCAAGGCTCAGAGTTGCTACAGTGTCTGAATCAAACAGCTCCTTCCTTCACAATTGTCCCTGAACCATCCTTTGAATCTCTTCGACGATTTCCCCGTTGGCCAATGTGGTGACGTCCCCAATGTCTCTACCATTGGAGATGGCTGCTAGGACTCGTCGCATGATCTTTCCGGAACGCGTCTTAGGCATGTCGGGCACGATGTAGACATTCTTTGGCCGGGCGATTTTACCTATCGTTGTTTCGATCGACTTCGTAACCGCATTTTCAATCTTCTTGCTGGGCTTGATGTCCGGCTGAAGTGATACGTAAACATCGGGTACCCGACCCTTTATCTCATCTACAAGAGGTACGACAGCTGATTCTGCAACTTCGGAGACAAGGAGACAAGCGGACTCGATTTCCTTCGTTCCTAAGCGGTGACCAGCAACATTGATGACATCGTCAACTCTGCCTAATATCCGATAGTAGCCATCTTCGGCTTGCATGGCGGCATCACTTGTGAAGTATGGCCAGTCACGCCAGTCCTTACTGTTCTGATCTTTGCAGTACTTCTCATAATATTGAGCAACGTATCGCTCGCGATCTTCCCAAATGGTTTGAAATGTTCCTGGCCAGGGGTTTTTGATGCATATGTTCCCGGCTTTTCCAGCTCCAGCTTCCACCTCATTCCCATCCTCGTCATAAATCACCGGATGGATTCCTGGCACCGCGGGGCCAGCACTTCCGGGTTTCATGGGGTGAAGAGCGGGCATTGTGCTGCAAAGAAACCCGCCGTTTTCCGTCTGCCACCATGTGTCCACAATGACAGCTTTGCCTTTACCGACGACGTGGTAATACCATCTCCACACCTCGGGTTCGATGGGTTCTCCCACCGTGGTCATGTGCTTGAACTGATAGTTATACTTCTTGGGCTCATTTGGACCGGCTTTTCGGAGCATGCGAATGGTTGTCGGCGCTGTGTGGAATATGTTCACGTTGAGTCGCTCGGCGATCCTCCAGGGACGTCCAGCGTCCGGGCAGGTGGGAACACCCTCGTACATGACACTTGTTGCAGCGAGAGTTAGGGGACCGTAAACAATGTATGAATGGCCCGTGATCCAGCCAATATCGGCCATACACCAGTAAACGTCTTCGGGATGGATGTCTTGAATGTATTTTGATGTTCCAGCAACATATGCCAGATAACCACCTGTGCTGTGCTGACAACCCTTCGGTTTTCCTGTGGTGCCACTGGTGTACATCAGGAAGAGAGGATCTTCGGCAGGCATAGGGACGGGTTCGACTCTTTTTCCGGCGTAATCACCGAGCAGATCGTCCACAAAATAATCACGGTTTTTAACCATGGGGCTCTTGGAGACGTATTTCCCGGGATAACGCCTCCAGACCAGAACTTTATCAACCGCCTGGCCATTCTCTTTAGCTACCTTGATGGCGAGGTCAGACTTTTCCTTGTGGTCTAATAGATTTGCGGAGCGGTAGTACCCATCGATGGTTATCAGGACACGGCTTCCTGAGTCTGCGATCCTTTCACCGCACGCTCCGCCGCTAAATCCTCCATATACCTCAGAGTGGATTACTCCCAGTCGGGCACATGCGAGCATGGTGATGGGGAGTTCAGGAACCATCGGCATATGAAGCGTCACTCGATCACCAGCTTTGAGTCCAGCGAAGTCTCGCAGGAGCGCTGCGAGCTCATTGACCCTGACGTATAGCTCTTGATAGGTTAGTGCCACATGAGGCTCGTCCTCCGGTTCTGGTACGTATAGGATCGCTGCCTTGTTTTTATATTTCGTTAGGTGTCTATCGACACAGTTGTAGGAGGCGTTTATCTTGCCGCCGACAAACCACTTCCAGCAAGGGGCATCGCTCGTATCCAGCGTCGTGTGCCAATACTGATACCAAGTCAGCAAATCGGCATATGCTTTAAAACCTTCGGGGAAATTGTCTAAGCTTAGATGCTCATAAATCGCGGGATCCGTCATGTTTGCTTGGGCGATGAAGCTCGCAGGTGGCTGGAAATACTGCTCCTCTTGCCAATGAACCGCAATTTGTGCTTCACTAATTTCAATAGATTCATTCTCGCTCATATCGGTTTTCTCCTCCTTAACACATCATCTCTACAAGAACGAAAAAAGAAAGACAAGCTACTTATTGGCTCAGCGTTAAGCAGTTCAGGTACAAGTCTTTGTGTCTGTTCCTCGTCAAGCCGCAGATTGGGCGCTGTTACACATGGAACTGTCTTTGTGAGGTGGGCACCCAATTCAATACCATTATTTCAAAATGAAGTCGGGATGTGCTCAAGGCTAAAGGTGCTTGAGTATCTCTTTCGATCTGTCGTCCTGGCCCGGCAGTAGAGCATCTCCCGGGAAACAGGTACGCTGACCGCACGATTGTGATAGGAACGGCTACCGCTGAGATAAACCCTGAGTAATACCGGCAACATACCTTGCTTGAGAAGCGCGATGTATCGAGATCCGGCCGCGGCAAATCAATCCCCTGGCTGTCTAACCACGTAAGAAATTTTACCGTTAGGCAGCGAAGAACCTTCTTGAAGACTACTGCGAATTCCAGTAGTCGTCTGGACCATTTTTGGGGAAAAAGCGCTACCGAGAGAGATGCCATATGCACCTCAGGCTTCATTGCGGTATGGAAGAATTATGTAGATATTTTTAGCGTGTTTTGGGGGATTTGTCAAAGGGGACGGGTTGAAATCGATAAAAATACCAGGAATTTGACGTGCCAAACCTTGAGGAACACGGTTGTTTTTGGGTATTTATTTCTTGTCAGCTTTCTGGTATAAGTGTGGTATACCAGAGATAAATCATGGTGAGACACGGACATGGCATCGAATGAACTCGTCGTTTCCCTGGCCGAGCAGGCTTACCGCCGCTTGCGCCAGGAAATCATGACCTGTAGTCTCTCGCCCGGTCAGGTGGTCTCTGAACGCGAGCTAGCCCGTAGGTATGAGATGAGCAAGACCCCCATCCGAGAGGCGTTGACGCAGGTCTGTCACGATGGGCTGATGCAACGCCTCCCCGGCCGAGGCTACATGGTCGCACCAATCACCATCAAGGATATTCAAGATATTTTTGATCTGCGCTTGATCCTGGAGTTGACCGCGGCGGAGCGGGCTGCTCAAAACCCTTCGCCTGAGCAAATCGCTGTGCTCAAGGAGTTGGCGGTCGTCCGTTACGGTCTGGAAGATCCTGAGAGCAACATATTATTTCTAGAGACGAACCGCGCCTTCCACCTAGCCCTGGCTGAGGCGGCGTCGAATCGCCGCTTGGTGGAAATGCTTGAGGGATTGCTACTCGAAATGGATCGTCTCTTCCATCTAGGGCTCCGATTGCGGGACAGCAGCGAAGAGATGGTGCTAGAGCACCTGAAGGTCGTCGCCGCTCTGGAGTCAGGGGATGTCGAGGAGGCGCGGGATGCGATCAGGCGTCAAATCATCGCCTCGCGCAATAGGATCATGGAGGCCATTGTGCAGGGAGAACTGCAACCGGTCCAGCTAAGTGGCTGAACTTGGACGAAGTTGGCAAGCTGGAAACCGGGGGGCACCCCAATCAATGTGTATGAGAGGTTTTGATGAGTGAATTGATTTACCTGGACAACGGGGCGACGTCATTCCCGAAACCCGAAGCGGTGTACTCCTATATGGATCACTTCTACCGCAATTTCGGGGTGAATCCTGGCCGATCGGGTTATGATCTTTGCGTGGAGGCTGGAGCCGTTGTTGATAATACGCGCAAGATGCTAACAGAGTTTTAAACGGCACACAGCCGAATCGCCTCTGCTTTTCCCACAACTCCACCGACGCCCTGAACCTCATCATCTTCGGCATGCTTAAACCCGGTGACCACGCCATAACGACCACCATCGAACACAATGCGGTGCTGCGCCCGCTCTATCATCTCTCGCAGGAAGGGGTAGACGTCGATTATGTTCCCTTCGACGGTGCGGGTTTCGTCGATCCCGACGAAATTCGCAAACGGTTCCGGCCGAACACTCGCCTGGTCATCCTGAACCATGCTTCTAACGTCATCGGGACGGTCCAACCAATTCAAGACATCGGGCGTTACTGCCGCGAGGCTGGCGTTCCCTTCGCCATTGACGCCTCGCAGTCCGCAGGCACTATCCCGATCGACATGGAAGAGCAATTTCTAGACGTCGTCGCTTTCACCGGCCACAAATCCCTGCTTGGTCCCACCGGGATCGGCGGACTTTGTGTGCGCGAGGGGATCGAAATCCGGCACACCCGGGCAGGCGGCACAGGGGTCCGTTCCGCCGACCGTGCCCATCTTGATGAATATCCCTACCGCCTGGAATATGGCACATCCAACGTCGTTGGGATCGCTGGGCTAAACACCGGGTTGAAATGGGTGCTCGCGAAGGGGCTAGGCGCCATTCATGAGCAGGAGATGGAGCTTGCCCGGATGCTCCGTGATGGTCTCCGTGAGGTCCCCGGCGTCACGCTGTATTGCCAAGATAATCTTGCCGATCACATCGCGGTCCTGTCCTTTAACGTGGAGGGCATGGAAGCTGAAGATGTAGGAACGATGATTGATATCGACCATAACATCGCCTGTCGGACGGGTCTTCACTGCGCCCCCTTGGTTCACGAGCAGCTTGGAACTATCAAGATTCGCGGTGCGGTCCGATCTTAGGGCTGCTGCGTAAGCTGAGGCCTCCAAGTGGAGAATGATTTGCTATGCATGTAACTACTCATCGACCCAATCGCGGGTGAGAAACATCCAAAAGGCAAGGCCGGCGTATCGCCCGTATCGGCGAAAACGCTTTTGGATGGTCGTGTCCTTGACGCTGGCTCGGCCGACAAGACGCGCATACTTCGGGCGAGTCCATGAGTCAAGTATCAAACGCGAATAGCGCCCCATGGTGAACATGATATGCGCAGCCGCGTACGGTCCCACACCCGGCAAGGCTAGCAGCCGTTCCTCCAGGTCATCATCTGTGATCTCATCTGGGCTTGCGCGTCCAAGCGCCTCCAGGTCCAACGATCCCTCGTGCACAGCCCGGGAAATCTCAAGCAGGTAGCGACCTCGATAGCCCGCCCTGGCGACATCTCGATAAAAGGCTTCATCCACAACAGCCATGGCATGCGGGGTAGGGAAAGCCCGACCCCTAACGCCTTCGTTCGGCGCTCCAACAGCCCGCTCGCCGAGATGCGCACACAACGCACCCACCATCCGTTGCGTGGCGGACCACGCGCAATTCGTAGTGCAAATGGTCTTGATCACATCTTCGAAGACGCTGGCGCTCCGGATCATCCGTCCTGCCCCACTTGTCACCCAGGCAAGATCAGGATCTTCGGACACGATGGAATAGAAACCCGATAGGTCTTCATCCAAGCGCAAGATATGCCGGATTTTTGCCATCAAGGCTTGTTGGGCTCTTTGGCCGAGCGACTTACCAACGATTTGGATCGTGCCGAAACCGCGTTGGCCCTCGCTGATACGGATCGTGCGCGGTCGCCAACCTTCAATCGCAACGCTGATCTCCATTGTGTGCGCCTCCTCGTAGAGAGACATCGGCGGCAAGGAGCTCATCCCGTGTGAATATAGGATTCTCCAGAGGTCGACGCTCTCGCCCCCAGGACCTACCAGCGGGAACGAGATTTCGCCTGAATTCTTTCGACGACCCTTCGGGCGTTTAACCGTGTTTTGCGTCATCAGGTTATGGTCTCCAAATTTATGCTCACGAAGTAACCGGCTCCTGGGCGACCTTCCGACTGTAGTGCCGCTGGGCTTTAGCCCGATTGCCACATGCCTCCATGCTGCACCAGCGGCGGCTGTGGTTCCGACTCGTGTCAAAAAAGAGGTAGCCACAACCGCGATTGTCCGCGCATTCACCCACCCGCTCCAGATCATCAGAGGTGAGCAACTCGGCCGTCGCGTGCAAAATGGGCCATAACATGCGATCCAGGCGCCCCTCGCCGGACCAAGCCCAGGTAAACGCTTCATCAGCAGGAGTAATTCTGGCGTGCTCGAGTGCCTCAGAGAGAGCGGTATTAATGGTGTCCAACGCTCCCTCCGGTAGCTCCCGATGGGCGGCGAGCGCAGAGAAAATGTCGTAGATCGCCTCTCGTACGTCGATCGCCCTCGCGAGCGTACGGGTTGCCTCGCTCGTGTCTTTCGCAGCTTTATCCAACAAGGATCCTGCCTCGGTTTCAGTTAGCAAACCTGCAGCTCGGGACCATCCCACAAGGTCACTGTAAGAATTTAACCTTTCGGTTGGTTCCGGCCCCGCGTGCCATTCAGCCGTGTTGGCAAAGTCCAGCGGCAATAGATCCGCATCGAAATCCCAGCGATCTTCCCAATCCTGCGTTCGCATATCCTGGTGTCCCTCCCGATGGTTGTTGTAACCCTCTATTCGCGGTTGACAGGTTATATATATTGTGTTATATTCTAACCATCATAATAATATTAGCAGGTTATAGCCTTAAGGTCAATAAGCTCATCTACATACGTTGCCTGCACGCATATTCAATACTGTGAGGCTTAAATGAGCAGGATCACTTATCGAGAGGTTGAAGATGCAAACCACTCAGAATGCAGTATTTACCCATATTAAGAGGTTGCCTGTCCTTGACGAACTGCAAGGCTCCTGGTTTGCAATCGCTGCGCTGGTGATCTCGTGTACGATCTGGGGGACGGCATTCGCCTTCGGGAAGCTCGCTCTGGAGGCATTAACGGTCTCTCAGCTCGTGCTGCTGCGTTTCGGGTTGGCCTCCCTTGCTCTGCTGCCAATCATCTTGATTAAACGGGCATGGGTGCAGCGGAAGGATTTGCCACGTTTCCTTCTGACCGGCTTCCTGGCTGTCCCGGTCACCTTCCTGCTACAGTTCCAAGGCCTGGCGCTAACCACGATTGCCCGTGCCTCCTTGATCATCGGCGCCATACCCCCTCTCCTCGCGTTGGGTGCTGCAGTGTTCCTTGAGGAGCGGCCACGGCGGCGCGGCTGGGCTGCGATTGCCGCTTCTGTGCTCGGTGTCGTGGTGATCGTTGGAACCCCGGGTGAGGGTGGCAGTTGGGCGGGGGATGGGCTGGTCTTTATCTCATGCCTTATTTCCGTTGTATGGGTGATCATGAACAAGCGCCTAAACGAGCGATACACCGCCCCGATCGCCACGACGTACCTGCTGAGCTTTGGGACCCTGACTCTGGCACCGATCACCTTGCTGCAGGATGGTCTGCCCAGCTTTAATTTACCCATCTCGGTATGGACCTCCGTGATAATCCTCGGCGTGTTTTGCACTGCTCTCGCATTTGTATTATGGAATTGGGGGCTTGAACGCGTTCCTGCCTCTACGGCGGGCGTCTATCTCAATCTTGAGCCGCTCATTGGTGCGCTGCTGGGGGTGACTCTCTGGCACGATACGCTCGGTCCCGGTGTAATCCTGGGCGGGGCACTGATCATCGGTGCAGCCCTGGTGGCGACGCAGACAAAGTAATAACTGGCGAACACTTAGGAGGGAATCATGCGGTTTCGAATGAGTTCAAATGTCGCCGTACGAACGGATCGCTACACCGAGGCGGTTGCGCTTTACACCGATGTCCTCGGCTTTGAAAACCGTTTGGACGAGGCCGACCTTGACGCTTCACCATCGACCTTTTTCGTCATCGAGGATCAAGAGATCAGCGGTGCTGTGATGGGCTGTTCGTCGATAATCTCGAGCAGGCGCGCCAGGTGCGCGTCGCACAAGGCTGTAAAGTGATTCGCTGGAAAGGCAAAGGGCAGGATTGCTACGTTGAGGATCCCTTCGGGGTGATCTTTAACCTCTGGGAAGAATAGTCGCTCCGGTTAGGCTCTCCATGGAAGATACTCCCGCAAATACTTCCCACCGTTATTTCAATAGGCTGTGGGGTGCCAGTGGCTTATCCAATCTGGCCGATGGGATTGGACTGACGGCAGCACCGCTACTGGCAGCGTCTCTCACGCGAGATCCGTTGCTCGTATCGGGCTTGACCATCGCCCAACGCTTGCCCTGGTTCATCTTTACGCTCATCAGTGGTGCGCTGGTCGACCGGCTTGACCGACGACAGGTGATGGAGACGGCCAATGCATGGCGGTTCATTCTGTTAGGGGGACTAGCGATAGCTGTGCTGACCGGATGGGCTACTTTGTCGATGCTCTATCTGATCTACTTCCTCCTCGGCACGATCGAGACGCTCTTCGACAACGCTGCGCTGGCGATCTTACCGGCGATCGTGGAGCAGGAGCAACTTGAAGAATCGAACGGGCGCTTGTTCGCCACCGCCACTCTGGCGAACGAACTGATCGGCCCACCGCTGGGCAGCACCCTGTTTGCACTCTTTCGCTCGACCTCATTCTTTTCGGCATCCGTGGCCTATGGCCTGTCCTCACTGCTTATTCATAGGATCCCAGGTGGTTATTTCTCAACTGTCAAGCAACACCAGAGCCTTTACCTCGAAATCAGGGAGGGTGTGCGCTGGTTTTGGCAGCATCGCCTCTTGCGGGCGCTTGGTTTCTTCGCGGGGACGTTCAATTTCGTGTTCGGCGCCACGATGGGCGTTTTCGTCCTCTTCACCCAGGATGTCCTAGGGTTGAGCGAGGCCGCCTATGGCTTCATCCTGGCCTCCGGTGCCATCGGGGGGATTCTTGGCAGCTTGACGACGAAACACTTGAGCGATCGCTTCGGCTCCGGACAGATCTTGCTCGCCGATGCCATACTCAGCGGGGTCGCATTCATCGGCATCGGACTGACATCCCAACCGGTCATAGTTGGTCTCATGTTCGCTCTGATTTCGATGAGCAATATGTTCGGCAATGTGATCATCATTTCACTCCGCCAGGAGATCATCCCTGATCATCTTCTCGGCAGAGTCGCAAGTACCTACCGTCTCGTGGTCCTGGGCGCGCTACCGCTGGGGGCGCTTTTCGGAGGAGTGGTGGCGCGGGCGACAGATTTAGCGACCCCGTTCTGGATCGGCGGGTTGTTGCTTATTCTTGTCAGCTTTGCCATGCGACCGTCAATCAACAACAGGACGATCCGATCTGCGCGAGAGAAGGCTAGGCACGCTGCGAGGTCTGTCTGAGCTATCGGACTGCAGCCTTAAGTATTCCGTCATGAACGTAAATGGGATTTAAACCAATGCCACCGCTAGCGCTCTGCGGTGGACAGGATGTTTGGCGCGAATGGCCTCACCCGCCCTGGTAACCTTCCAGGGAACCATCGACCTCACGGATGTGAACCCAGTGGCCTAAAGTCCCTACCATGGTCCACACGGATCCTCGATTTCGCGAGCCGTGTGGTCAACTCAAAGTAAGTAGCTATGTGGACTACGTTTGGTTTTTTCGACCCTCTCTGGTTCTACTTTCATCCGGATTTTGGTTCCGGGTAAGGCATATTGCCAGAACTTAGCGTACTAAACAAATTGCATGGTGAAAGTCAGGCTCATACCCTGAAGGTCCTTGGTTCGAATCCAAGTCCCGCGACCTAAAAAGAAAACGCCCGAGAGGGCATTTCTTCTTAAGTAACTTGAAATCTAAGGTGTGCAATTTAGGATTCGGACAGGGGATCCTAAGGACATAGGTCTGGTGCTTCGATTCTTTTGAGGTTTTCAAGATTCCCGGAAAATAATAGGGTGGAAGACGCGTATTTGGGATTCAGGCCCGTGACCGCTAGGTCCTTGGTCCGAACCAAATTGGCCGCAGTTTGGATTCCTATACTTCGAATTACGAGTGCTACTTTCATGTATCCCCAACGTCGGAAGAAGCCTAAATCCTGGGCTCAATCTCTCGCGCTTGGAAGACATTCAAGGAATTCTCCTCATGCCAGAATGTGCATACCAGCCTAAATTCCTTAGGAGCTGCGTACACTGGCGAAATTACAAGCCTTCGCAGAGAAAAACAGTCTGATCTACCAAGACGATCACCACGCGACCCGGTTGCGCGGGCCACAGCAAAACTCGCCACAGGACCTGAAGGCTGTATTGCGACAGCCGGATCCGAAGGTCTGAGCCGACCTGTCCGTGCGGACACTTCCGCTTGAATGCGGGGTTCGTGGCAAGAGAGCATGGCATACAAGCATAGGCAAAAATGCCTACCCTCTTTATGACCTTCGTTCTTTTTTATAGGATGCTTATCTGTTTTCGCCGAAATAAGACAGCGGTAGTATGGATGGAAATCTTACATTCGACATAGACGGAGGATTATCGGCATGAAGCGCTGGCTACTGCCAATGCTTGTATTTCTGATGGTGATGCTCGTGGGATGTGGGTCCAAGGAGAGGGAGGCAATAAAGCTCGCACCCGTGTCGGATCTGCCCCCTGAATTTCAGGCTGCCCCGAACACCGTCCGGGAGGCCTACCGTTTCGCTCTCGCCAACCCTGATCTACTGCGTCAGATACCGTGCTATTGTGGCTGCGGAGGGGTGGGACACACCTCCAATTACGACTGTTACGTCTCCGAGGTGCGCCAGGACGGAAGTGTGGTATTCGACGCCCATGCTTTTGGCTGAGGCATTTGCGTGGACATCACGCGTGACGTGATGCGTATGCAAGCGGACGGGAAGTCGGTTGCCGAGATGAAGACCTTCATCGACGAAGAGTACAGCGCCTTCGGTCCGTCGAACATGCCCTGAACCATGTGGCGCAGCCGTTTCCTCTCTGGATTCCTACTCCTGTCTGCGGTGGCATCCCTCAGGCTACCCTGGCCATTGGACACCGCGTGGGATCACGCGGAAGCGCACGTCGTGAGGGTTCACGCCAACCGCTTCGCCTTCTCGCCGGCGACCCTGCGAGTTGAGGTCGGGGAACGGATCACCATGGAACTTACCTCAGAGGACGTCGTCCACGGACTCTTCATCGACGAGTATGGAATTCAATTGCAAGCAGATCCGGGTCAGGTGGCGAGCGCCACTTTTGTGGCCGATCGACCGGGGACCTTTCGGATGCGCTGCTCGGTCACCTGCGGACCATTGCACCCGTTCATGCTCGGAAGGCTCGAGGTGGGTGAAACCGCTCGACCTCTCCGGGCGGTCGTGGCTTCACTTCTGGCGTTGGCTGCGGGTTTGATTCCCACTTCGAGGAGGTTAAGGCGTGAATCCTGAGGGCCGGTTGCTCACGGATAATCCTCTGCTGCGCAGGCTGCTCATCAGTCGCTGGCCGCAGTGGCTGGTGGGGGCGACGGCACTGGCGGTTTTCACCTACCTTGCCTTGGCGGGGATTGCGGGAACGCCGGTTGGAAACCGCAACCTGGCTATCACGTTGGTTTGGATCGCTTGGTGGGGTGCGCTTATCCTGATTCTCGTACCTGTGGGTGGCAGGCTGTGGTGCAGCATTTGCCCCTTGCCACTCCCGGGTGAGTGGGCGCAGCGTGGCGGGTTGATGCAAGCGGACGGCCGCCGACAGTTGGGGTTGGGACGGCGATGGCCGCGTCGATGGCGCAACCTGTGGCTGCAAAACATTGGCTTTCTGGCTTTGGCGATCTTCAGCGCGCCCATCCTCACCCTCCCAAGAGCGACTGCCTGGTTGCTCATCGCCCTCGTCGTGATCGCGCTTGCCGTCAGCCTGTTATTTGAGCGGCGCTCCTTCTGTCGTTACCTTTGTCCCGTGGGAGGTTTTATCGGCCTCTATTCTCTACTCTCTCCATTGGCCTTGCGAGTGAAAGACCCTCAAGTCTGCCGTACGCACCCCACGAAGGATTGCTATCGCGGCAACGCGCTGGGGCACGGTTGCCCATGGCAAGTCTATCCTGGGACATTGAACCGAAACGCGAACTGCGGGCTGTGCCTGGAGTGCTTGCGAACCTGCCCCTTGGACAACGTAGCCTTGGTTTGGCGACCTGGGCAGTCAGATCTCGCGGCGGGACCGGGTCGCCGGCCCCTGCACATGGACGAGGTGTTCAAGGGTGCAATTATGCTCGCAGCCGCCCTGGTTTACAGCGCCGTAATGCTGGGCCCATGGGGGGCGTTGAAAGCGGCCGCCTTCAACGTCTTTTCAGCTGAATGGTTCACTTACGTTGGGGGGTTGCTGGTGCTGGCGCTGGTCGTTGTACCGGGAGTGCTTGCGCTCGCCGCAAGTATCGGAGCGCGACTGGATCCGTCTGGGCTTCTTCGAGGTCGTGAAGGGATCCGGCGCGCGGCTGCAGGTCTCATCCCCTTGGGGCTGGGGGCATGGGTCGCCTTCAGCCTGGGTTTCGTCTTCGCCAACGGATCCTATGTCCTAAATGCCCTCTCTGACCCACTGGGATGGGGCTGGGACCTCTTCGGCCTTTCCAATTTAGCGTGGCGCCCGGCGTTGACCGGCATTACCCCACTGCTCCAGGGATTTGCTTTGATCGCCGGTCTCGCCGGGGCGGCGTATATCACCTTCAAGGAAGTCCTTCATACCGACCGCACGATTCGAAGCTCGTTGGCATCCGTTCCTGTGCTTACCTTTTATGCGCTGTGCGGCGCTGCACTGATGGTGATCCTCTCATGAAGGCGCTGCGTTGGCTCTACCTCGCCGTGCTCCTGGTGGGACTTCCCGCGAGCCTTCTCTGGATGAATGCTCCCTCGCAGGAAGACGGTAGGACCTTGACGCTGCGGGCGCGCATGGCCGAATCCGGCGGATGGAGTTCTGACTACATGGAAGTGTCCTTGGGCGAGAGTGTGAATTTCCGCCTTACAAGTGACGATGTCGTGCATGGCTTCGCCATCGCACGCACGGAATTCGATCAAGTCGACCTAAAGCCCGGCGTCTGGACAGAAGCAAGGTGGAAGCCGACGACGCTGGGGACTTACACCTTCTACTGCACCCGCTGGTGCGGACCGAATCACTGGCGCATGACCGGCGAGATTACCGTCGTGGATCCATCCGGTCGGGCGCCCACACCCACTTCGCAGCCCCCAGCGCGCTACATAACTTTCGACATCGACATCGACGCCCGCAACCTCACGCCGCGCTGGGCAAACCTCCGGCCCTCGGCCGAGCGTGGCGCCGAACTGGGAGTGCTGCCAACCGTGGAATGGCTCCATGAAGTCGATCCTGATCTCACCACACCTTTGGGNNGCAGGTTTGGGATCTGTTAGCCTACCTTTGGGTCTCACGATTGGAGGCGCAAGCGGTGGATCGCGGGGCTTCCTTGTATGCAGCAGAGTGCGCCGCTTGTCATGGCATGGCGGGCGAGGGTGATGGCGTGATGGCGAAGAACTTTCAGGACCCGTCAGTCGCCGATTTCACAGATTTCGAGCGTATGGCTGAGGCGAATACCATCATCCTGGAAGGCAAGATCATCCGCGGCGGGATGGGGACGGGCATGCCCTATTGGGGCGCCATTCTCGAACCCCAGGATATAGGGGCGCTGGTGAATGCCATATGGCGGATGACCTTTGATGGGGAGCAGTAAGCATCTAACTCGTCCGCGAGATTGTCAGTAGATCAGCGAATTCCAAAAGTAGCTTCTCTTGAAGTTCGGGATCTTTCCGCAAGAATGGATCGGAGAGGTGAGTCGTGAGCTTCTCATGCAAGATCAACTGCGTGACTTTTGCCAGTGCGCCTTGGATTGCCTTAATCTGACGCATGACAGCCACACAATCAGCTTCCGTTTCCAGCATGCGTACAACGCCTCGCGTGTGACCCTCGATGCAGCGTAGCCGCTGCATGATATCTTCCCGTTTCTCTTCCCGCATCAGGTTCCCACCTTGTCCCTGGATAGCAAGCCAGCTCATTGAGCTCCACATTGTCGAATGGTATCACCTGTCTCGCGTAGATCCTGCACCTTCAAGGGTTTCTGAAATCCGAGTCGAGCTCTGTAGGTTTTGTTAGTGTCTGTACGGGCTATAGCATACTTACCCTTTGTGACTACACTATGCCCACTTCCCCTTGATATTCAGATGATTTGTCCCTGTTCGACATCGATGCATGAATCAATGAATTCGTGATTCCAATAAGTGTAGCCATGTGGCCTCCGCCTTCAAGTACCTGTCGGTGAAAAAGCGTTCAACATCCTTCTGCAGCGGGAGGCGACGCTTTGCCTCTCCCCAGATGCGGGGAATGAACGATTGAGTCAGCCAGAAATCACTGGCTAGACGGACATTCGTTTTCACGCGCTTGGAGAACAGTCCCTGGTGATTCAAGTCCCATGCATGGCCCAGATACATGTATGCATCCTTGACAAGGCCCGGATCTGGCTGCACATCGTTTTTATCGAGCAGTGTGAGTGCTTCGCCGACAACACATAAGGCATCCGATTTATGCTTGGCTGGTATCAATGCTCTTGCAAAAAACGGGTTGAACGCTCGGTGAATGGACAGCGCGTGCTGCAGCGGGCTTGAAAAGTAGCGATCAAGTTCGCTAGAGGTCGAGCTTGTGCACGGATCTTGGAGAGTTAGAATCGTACAAAAATCCAAAATATTTGGCTGGTCAATTACTCCCAATCGTTGTCTCACAGTTGCCATCATGAAGACATTTTCATGGACAGCCGTTGGACTCGTGGCGGAATCCCAAGGTAAATCCAACACCCCACCAAGGGCGTGCAATTGCCGTGGGATTAGGGTGAAATATGAATACAATTCTGCGCGTCCTATCCCCTGAATCAGGATGATGTGCATGAACTCCCTATTCCCGTTCATTGCAGCGTTCACAAGGAAAGCCCGCAAACGAACAGACGTGAGCCGTCCCTGCATCGTGATCTGCTGCGCTTGATAAGGACCTGGATGAGCCCACCAAGGATGCCCTTGAATCAGAATAAATCGATGTGAGTCTTTGTCCAGCATGGTTTGTGCGATCCTGAAGGCAACACGATCGGCTAAGTTGTGCGACAAAGTTCGGAGAATCATGCCAGGTTTAGATTTAAGTCCGATCCAGATGGCAACCGCCTCACTTCGTGATACACCCAACGTAGCGAGCGTGCTGTGAAACACATGGACCGCCTTTTGCTCATCCAATGCTATTCGGTGATATGGACTCAGGCTTGATGATGTCTCCGCCTGTGCCTGTAATTTTTTCATTTGCATCCAACCTCTTTACCTCGATCGACCAAGTAACTTCGTGGCGTATGTTGAGGAGTTATTCTCATGTAGTCGACTTAAGCATTCCCTGCAGGATTCTCACGTGGAAAGGTATCAAGCGTCTGCAGGCAAGTGCTGAAGGTTTCGCCTCCCGAAAGACCAACATATCAAGATCAATACAGCACCCAGGACTCCAATTGGGATGAAAAGCCCACGTGGATCGATATTCGCTGGTGCTATACTCAGAATGCCGGTGACAGTTGCAGCCGACAGAATCCAAACCAGCCCAGATAAGGCTTGCTGTGCTCCAATGACGGAGCCCTGTCGTTTGTTCGGTGTCAGTCGTTGGATGATGGAGATCACGATCACGCTAAGACTCGCTCCGCTAAACGCAGCTATCGTCAGTGCGCTCAAGATGCCACTCACTGAGGGTATAAACCCAATGGCGAGTGCAGCGATCGGTGTGATCAGACCTGTGAAGAGGAGTGCCAGCGTATAGCTCAGCCGGCGAATGAGAAAACCGGAGGATAGCGGACCTAGCATCCAACCCAGTCCAAGCGCGGCGACGAAGATCCCACTTCCCTCCATGCCGAGACCGACACGCTTGGCAAGCAGCGTGAGCATGGGCATGGTAGCGCCGAAGGTTATGCTAGAGATCGAGAGGCACACCAGCACTTCCCAGATGGGGCGGTGATCAAGTATGTGCTTCCATCCTATACGGACTTCCTTCAAGAATGACGTGCGTGGTATCGATTCTTGCCCAATATCAGGTGAAGCAAGGAATAACAACGGGACAGCCGCCAGCGAGAACAAGGCTGCTGAGATCATGAATGGAAGGGACGAATCCTCCCACAGTAGATAGAGCGTTGCTCCAAAAGCCGGACCCATGAATAGCCCTACACCCGACAGTACGGATATCGCCGTGTTCGTCCTCAGAAAAATCGTTCGCTTGCAAAGTTGAGTTACCAAGGGCAAACGAGAAGTGATCACAAAAAGTCGCGCCACCGTGATGAGTAGCGCCAGCAAGTAGATGACCTCGATCGAGTCCGTATACGCCAGGCCGAGCGCAATGGCCGCCTGGGAGATCAGGCCAAAGATTCCAGCTTTGCGAGCGCCCAGGCTGTCAGCCAGGGAACCGACAAGCGAACTCAGTATCAACTGTGCACCTGCTTGAATGATGAGGAACACCCCGACGCTTGTAACTCCGCGGCCGAGATCGAAAGCCCGTTCCATAAACATGACATAGACGATGTTTGAGGTCACTTCGAAAATCGCCGTAGAAAGCAGCAGCGCGGATAAATTTTTGGTGAACAGGTCCCGTATTAACAGGATCCATTGGCTAATGGAATCCCGGATTTTAGAGAAGGCTGGTTCTCGAATCCCTTGATCATCAAGGAGTTGGTGGAGCATATAAATACCTACCTATACATAACCTTCCACAACCAGCAATTTCGGAGTTACCCATCTACCTTAGAAGCCTGTCACGCTTTCAACAGCCGGTATATCGAGGGTCTCCAAATCCTCCTTAAGATAGCTGGGGCGGATGTCCTCATTGCGCAACCGATTGGCGTTGGTGATAACCGTGCTGGAGCTTGTTGCCATCGCAATCTCTGCTAACACAGGGTGCATCCAGCCAATGATGGCCAGCGGGATCATCGCTACGTTGTAGAAAAATGCCCAAAAAAGGTTCTGCTTGATTTTGCGGAATGTGGCGCTGCTGAGGTTGATGGCCTCAATAATTCCAGTCAACTCACCCCTGACCAAGGTAACATCACTTGCCTCGATGGCGATGTCTGTACCTGTGCCAATGGCAAAGCCCACATTGGATTGTGTGAGCGCCGGGGCGTCGTTGATGCCATCACCAACAAAGGCTACGAAGCCGAAGCGGTCTTGAAGTTTCTGTACCTCTGCCACCTTCCCGTCTGGTAGGACTTCGGCAAGAACATGATCGATCCCAACTCTGCGGGCGATGGCCTGAGCCGTGCGCAGATTATCGCCGGTGATCATGGCTGTCTCGAGGCCCATGTCGTGAAGCTCCCGAATGGCATACGTGGAGTCCTCTTTGAGGGTGTCGGCCACAGCGATGGCGCCGATGATCTCTCCTTCGACAGCAACGAGCATGGCTGTCTTGGCCTCGTCCTCGAATCGCTGGAGGACGTGCTCGAAGGCATCATGGTCGATGTCATGCTCACGCATGAGCCGCCGAGTGCCGACCATGACGTGACCGCATTTGAGATCTCCTTTGACACCTTTACCACGTATGGCCTGAAAGCCTCTGGGGTCTTCGATGGAGAGGTTGAGATCTTGGGCCCTATCCACCATGCAGCGGCCCAAGGGATGCTCACTACCAAGCTCAACCGAGGCAGCAATTCGCAGGACTTCGTCCCCATTGAATCCGGTCGCAGGAACGACATCGGTCACCTCGGGGCGCCCCTTGGTGATGGTTCCGGTCTTATCGAAGGCGATCACGCGGATGTCTTTCAAGGTCTGGATAGCCTCTCCGGTGCGGATGAGGATGCCGTTCTCGGCGCCTTTCCCGCTGCCCACCATTAGAGCTGTAGGTGTCGCTAATCCCAAAGCGCAAGGACAGGCAATTACCAGGACTGCTACGGTTGATACGACGGCCAAAGTGATGATGCCTAGATTAGGATCGACCCACGGCAGGAACTCACCAGCGCCGACCAAGGATTGCATGGGTCCTGAGATAAGGATCCATGATGTGAAGGTCAGGATAGCTATTGCGATGACAATAGGCACGAAAATCCCTGTCACCTTGTCGGCAAACTCCTGGATGGGTACCTTAGAACCCTGACATTCCTCCACCAGTTTGATTACTTGTGAGAGAAACGTATCCTTTCCTACGCGGGTGGCTTCTACCTTAAGCAAACCTTCTTGATTCACCGTCGCTCCGATCACCTCATCCCCGGGGGATTTATTGACCGGCATGGACTCTCCAGTCGCCATCGATTCATCGACGGCGCTCTCCCCCTCTATAACTTGACCATCGGTCGGGATCTTCTCTCCGGGGCGGACAACCATTAGATCGCCGATCCTCACATCGTCGATAGGCACTTCCAGCTCCCGGCCACCACGCAGCACGCGAGCCGTCTTGGCGCCGAGTTCCAGCAGCTTTCGAATGGCTTGGGATGCGCGACCTTTGGCAGTCTCCTCGACGTAGCGACCTGTTAAATGGAAAGCCATGATCATGGCGGCTACGCCGGCGTAGTTGGCAACAGGAAAGAAGAAAGAAGCCGGACCGGTCAATAAGGAAACCCCGGTGCCCAGGGCAATGAGCGTATCCATGTTCGGTCTACCGCGTCGGGCAGCCATAAAACCACCTCGATAGGTATGACGCCCGACCCAGAAGAGGACGGGTAGGGACAGAAGGATCACGCCCAGGTTGAAGATAGCTTCCGTGGGCCACAAAATTCCGAAAAACATCTCAGCGAACATCCAGAGGATGATGGGACCTGTGAATCCCCAGGCCACAGCCATGCGTTTTCTAGCCTCACGCATTTTCTGTACGGCTTCCTCCTCTTGTGCATCCGTTTTCGCTTCCTCTGAGATCAGGATCTCATACCCGACCTCGGCCACAGCACGCTTGAAGTCTTGCAGCGAGGCTATCGTCGGCACGTAGGTGATGGAAGCTTTCTCGGTGGCAAGATTGACGGTTGCCTCCAGCACCCCGGGGATTTCCTGTAGCGCACCTTCAATAGTGGATACACAAGACGCGCAGGTCATTCCGCTGATGGGCAAGGTGACCTGTTCGAGGTCGACGCTGTAACCAACATCAAATACGGCTTCCACCAATTTCGATAGATCGATCGTGCCATCGGTGAAGAAGACATTCGCCCGCTCAGTGGCGAGGTTGACGTTGGCTGTCTTGACTCCTTCAACCCCTCTCAATGCACCTTCGACAGTTGAAACGCAAGAAGCGCAGGTCATGCCTTCGATTGGAAGCGTAACTGATCCATTAGGCATCGTCATAAACTCCTTTCCTTACGTTTTTCTAACTTCACCTGCTTTAATCGATATAAAGGTGTCTAAAAATTCAATTTTAGCCATCGTGTGTCTCGACAAAGATATGATCTTCAAATGTCCAGGCGGCTAAAGAGCCATTTCTTTCGCATTCAATTTCTTCTAAAGGACATCAATGCTAGGGGTCGCCGCGAAAATGGCTTTTTTTATAATCAGCAACTTCCGAGCCAAAAGGGCTCACATCAACAAATTACTTTGCTGATCTAGAAAAGCACGCCTCACCTGCTTCATTTGGTGCTTTCTCAGTTCTCGTCGAAGCCGGGTGTTCTCTAGCTCGAGATCCTTGATTAGCAGCCCAAGGTAATGAATGAGATCCTCCAATTTTTCAAGGTCGTTGCATATCCATAGCTTCTTCATTGTTTTCGCTCCCCAGTCCCCTTGTGAGTGAATTGTTTCGTACTTATTAGGTTTAAAGAGCTCATCCACGGTTGCACCCAGAATAATTCCTGATGTGGGTGATTGTCATGACACAAAAGGGTTACACGTGGGTCATTTCACATCCTTGTTCCCGCCAACACATGGGACCGATCCCCTCAATTTGAGGCTCCTCAGGGTTCCGTATGTTTGTGATGGTGGAAAGGCAAACGTTCAGGTGCATTTGGTAGGGGGTTTCGTAGGGGTCAGTGGATTACGTTTCCTGATTCAATCCGAGCTCCTGCAAGAGGCGAGGAAGGATCTCTTCCCAACCCATGCTCATCATGTGGATTCCAGAGACGTCGGATCGTTGCCTGACTTTTTCGATTAATTCCTGGGCAAGCTTAAGCCCAGTTTCTTCCGAATTGGCGCTGTTTTCGAGTTGTTTGGCTACGTTGGCAGGAATAGTGATATCGGGGATGTGTTCTTGCATGTAGCGAACCATCTTTGCAGAGCGAAGCGGACCAATGCCAATCAGAATGTGGACTTTGTCAAGCAGCCCCCTGTTGTCCAATACCTCCAGCCAACGTTCTAGAGGATCGACGTCGTAAACGAGCTGGGACTGTATGAACTGCGCACCAGCATTGATTTTCTTCTCCAACCGCAACGCTTCATGTTCAAGGTTCGCGTCATAAGGGGAGCCGGCGGCACCGAGAAAGAAGCGCGGCGAGTGTGTTAACTTGCGGCCGTCAAGAAAGCGACCCTCGTCTCGCATGCGTCGTAGGATCCACAGCATCTGTGTTGCGTCGAGATCGAATGGAAGTTCGCCCGCTGGTCCGCGTCCCGCGGTTGGAGGATCTCCTGTGAGGCAAAGGATGTTGTTTACCGCTAATGAGGATGCGCCAAGTGCTTCGGATTGAAGTGCTAGGCGGTTGTAATCTCGAGCGGTCAGTTGCAGGATGGGTTCTACTCCAGAACGTGCCAACAATAGGCTACAGGCGAGGCTGGACATCCGCGGAGTTGCCATGGGATTCTGCGTAACATTGGCTGCATGAACAAGACCCCGTAGACGATCTGCTTTTCGCCTTATTGCAGAGGGGCTGGATCCGGCTGGAGGGGAAACCTCAGCCGTCACGACAAATTCCCCGTAATTTAGCGCGCTTTGCAAACTCGACATCGGGAGAGAAAAAGCAGGGGGATGAAACCGATCATCCCCCTGCCACCAGTCTGGCTGACGGATATCTTCGAACAACCGATTAATATGTTCTCGCCAGCCAGTCCAACCCGGAACGCCGGTCAGGGACAAGAGCCCACGTGCTCGGGCTTCCGAGATGATCCCTCCCCATGTTCCCCTGCCGACACGATTCCAGTCCAACGGTGCCTGTACCTCGAGCAACCGGTCGAGCCTGTCTAGCTCGTCGGAACGTGCATAGATGTGGTGCCAGATACAGGGACGAGAGGGATCTACACAGCATGATATGGAAGACCCACTTCCACAAGGACCATTTCGTAAACCCTTCGGACATAGCATGGGACAGATAAATGCTGTCTCCTGAAGTATGCAATTACCGCACATGCTGCAGTTGAACAGAATTCCCTTAATCCAACGCTCAACACTCGTAATGAAACGTTCGGTTAATGGTGGCTGATGGATTGGCAGGAATGGCTCTCTAAATCGTCGCGCCGGTTTCATGTTCGATCGTCAGTCCGTCGAGCCTGAATAATGACTTTCAGTCCAAGGATCCGCTTTTGTCACTCTTCAACCTGAAAGCTCGGAGAGTTCGATTGGCTCTCGTCGTATGGGTATATACAAATCACGCGCAACAATAAAAACCCACGATCGTAGAGCTTGCGGAGCAGGCCGTGCAAGGCGGCTTGATCGGCGAGCGTGCCAGTCAATGTAGATACAGGGAAGCCTACCTTGTAATCTATCCCAACTAGCTCCATCCCTTCAAACCACGCGAGCCATCGTTTTTCGATACAACCTTGCACCTCGATCCTGTACTTGAGCGGTTCCGCCATGCTCAGTTGGGAATAAGCTTTCTTCAATCTAGGCCTCCAAAATTTGACGATGAATCCCGTGCGAAAAGGACAAAACATGACACGGGATCAGACAACGCTTGCATAGAATAACCTTTGGTAGGTATCCCTGTCATGACCCAAAGGTGTTGTTGGAGGATTGCATGGTTTTAAGGCGATACGGATAGAAGAATATGATTTAGTCTGCCAAAGAGTTGATAAGGGCTCCCATTCATGGAGACTGGCTCGAACTCCACAACCCCCAATTATTTTCGATTTTGTGAGGCATGCGTCGTTTTTCCGAGAGGTGAATCACGAGTTTATTGAGGGATACGCCACCTGAGAATTGAGATCCTTTAACCCATTTACAACACTTTAGGAGCATGACAGTGACCCTGATAAAAGATTAGGATGGCTTCATCAGCCCTCGAGAAGCTTTATAAAAAGCTGAATTGGAGTTCCTAAAATGAAGCTTGAAAAGATATTCACCTATCTCTGGAAGACACCGATTTTTGGATTTGTTCTATTCCTTGGGTTATTGATTGGCGATTTCTTAGCCTCTCTGATTGGCTTGGAAGCCCCAGCTAGTTTCTCAACATTTCACCCTTTAACACTTGCACTTTATCTTTTAGCAATCAGCCCTTTGCTACTCGCTTCCCTGCTATTTCTATGCTACTTCATTACAGGAAGGTTTATAGTACACTGGCTAACCCTGGCCCTCATTACATGGGGCGTTTATTCCCTGGGCACAAGCGTCAGTAGTGCGTCAAATGCAACTTTTTTAGAGCTTTCGGCCTACTTGATTGTTGTTTTCTTCTTTTCCAGCTTTATGGGCGTCGGAGCTCTCGTTTTGATGTTTCCCGAGCATTACAAACGCCAAGAAAGGTTATTGATCAGGAGGTAGTACTGTGAATACGTTTCTTATCATCTGGTTTGCGAGCGCCTTCTTAGCCGCGCTCTGGACAGCTTACGATCTGATTACCGAGCAACCAAAAATTATGCCGGTTATCAAGGTTGCCTGGGTGCTCGTCATTCTCTACTTGGGGATCATAGGGCTGATCCTATATAACCTCTCCTGCCGGGCGCCTACAAAAATTAGCCACGATGAGTACGTGTCGCCGATGTGGAAACGGGCTTTGGGATCGACCATCCATTGCGTCTCAGGAGATGCCCTGGGTATCGTGATGGTTGCAGTCATTATTTATAATGCGCATCTTCCCATGCTCGCAGAATTCGCCATCGAATACGCCTTTGCGTTCCTTTTCGGTTGGTTGATCTTCCAGGTTCCACCAATCATGGTGTTCATGGGTAAGTCCTTTCGGGAGGCGCTACTCGACGGCTTGCGAGCGGAATTTGTTTCACTGACTGCAATGGTCGCGGGCATGTTCCCCACGATGTACCTTTTGATGAAGGCGGCTGGTGGAAGCGGTGGACACATGCCTTCACCGTTAAGCCTTGAATTTTGGGGCATGATGTCAGCCTCGATCGCAATAGGCTTTATCGTTACTTATCCAGTCAGCTGGTGGATGGTTTCTGTTGGCTGGAAGCGAGGCATGGGAAGCGCCCTTGTGTTGGGAGAGGGGGGAGACTCTGCTCGAATGACCACGGATAAGCCTATGCTGCTCCGAAGGAGTTAATCTATCAGGTCATGGTACGGAGTGAAATGGGGGCTCGACACCAGGCAGGAAAAAAAAGACCATCAATGGCCTGGATTGGTAAGTGGTAGGAAGGAGATGCAATGTCGAAAGAGAATAGTAAGCAGGGATATCCGTTTCGTCTCTTAGATACCTTTGGGCGTATCTGGAGGCTATTCAAAGTCGCCCTTAAGGAATGGAGATCCTTGAGAGCTTATCAATCCCTTGCCCCTGTGAAGACAGCTCTTTTGCGAGCCAATTTGGAGATCGGGAAATTAAGTTATCACCATCCTGTCTATGTTCGCCGAGTTGAGGAATTCAACCAGGCAATGATCCATTTGACCAAAGCAAGGTGGTATGCCACCGAAGCCAGTGAGACTCACTCAAAGGAAGATTGGGCCAAGGCGTTCAACAATTTCAAACAGGCCAAGGAGATGGGAGAGGAGCTGCTGAGTCGACTAACTTCCGGCGATTCTGAATCTAGCGGTCATGAGTCATCCGTTCTGATCAGGGAAGGCAACGAGATCACCTTTGCCGATGGGGTTCCACTCGTTCCTGAAATCTGCCCCGTGGTGATTTTAAAGGGCTCGGACTTTGAAATGGGCTATCAATATGCCAGGCAGCTTGTGGATATTTTTGGTCCTTGGATCTTGGCCAAGAAGGCTAACCGCAAGTTTACGGATGAACAACTCGGCTACATCATGGAATGGGAGAAAATGATCGCCAAGTACGCACCCGAGATTCTGTCAATTTGTGATGGTTGGTCGGCGGGCGCAACCGATGCTGGTGTCCCGATGTCATACCTCGATGTCTTGGCGTTGTGGACCGGAGACCTTCCTCCGGAAGTTGACTATTTTGGCTCTGGTGGCCCGAGAATGGGCAAGGTGCCTCCACTAGCCTGCTCCGGAGTCGCAGCATGGGGCGATGCCACAGTTGACGGCAAGCTTGTGGCAGGAGCCTCAGGAGATTTTGACGCGACGTACACGGTAACCATCGTTGCATTTCCGGAAACAGGCAACAATTTCATATTTACACCTTTTGGCGCTACCGGTGATGTGCCACTCATCGGTGGCGTCCATTTATTTGGTCATCCTGGAATGAATAACAGGGGGCTAGCCTACGTCCATCATGGCGGTACACCTAAGATGATTGAGCCCCAAAAGTACTGGGGCTATGGGCTCAGACGAACTACGTCCATTTTGCATATTCTCCGTTTCGCCAGCAGCGCTAAGGAAGCAAGGGAAATGGAGCTCAGTTACCCAATAGGAGATGTTGGCCTCGATAGTGGCACAGTCGGCGGGTTTTATGCTGACTCCACATACGGGTACGTTCTTGAAAGCCGGAAGGATCCTGTTCTCATTCGTGAAGCGGGGCTAATGGGAGAGACGGACTTTCTCTACTCCGCGAATAGTGCGCTTCATCCCGAAGCCAAACAGGCGAAGTGGATGCAGGAGCGAGCCAAGAACTGGCGGTGGCACAAGAACGGAGGTTGGTATCCAGACAAATTTTCTTTTTTCAACAGGTACAACATGATTTATTACGGGAGCAATCTCCGAAGCAGGTATTTCTTCGACATACTTAATCAAGGCTTGCATCGCATCGACTTCGAATACATCAAGATGATTTATCGAAAATCGGGCGTCATGCCTTCGGGTGCGTGGAAGAAAAATGCATCGGCATGGAGGAAGACAGGGAAGTGGGGAGAGATCTCCGGAGCGAATGCCTCGAACGGGACAATTGGCATCATGAAACCGGACAACGGTGATCAGGGGAGGTACGCTTTCTGCGTCGGGCCGGGAACTCGAGGTATAGGACCGACATCGCCTTACTTCGCCTCCTTTAACCCGGTTTATGGCGAGACCAACACTTTCTGGGAGCTGAGGCTGGCATCCAGCCCAGAAGAAGTCACAGATCACTCCTGGAAAAAAGCCGCCGAGGACATCCAAGAAGCAAGTGAGAAGTTAGGGGAGCTTGTTGCGAATGAGGATGCCGCTTATCAGCCTTTGAAGGATCTGCTTAATCGCGCGGAAAGAGAATTCAAGACAGGCGAGCAGTTTAGGGATTCGGCTGCGAAGAATACCGGTGAAGATGCCATTTATGTCCTTGCTCGTGCTACACGCGCTTTTACTAGAGCTCAGGTTCGGGCAAGACAAGTCTCGAATGCACTCTTCCCGCCACCACGCACGCCTGAAGACCTCAAGGAGATAGTTGCTGCTATGACAGGTCAGGACATCATGATTGATGGAACGATGTGAGGCGTCCTCATATGCCATGGAAGATCGTTGATGATGGAGCATGATGACGATCTCCTTGGCCGTATTTCAATCGGATCTGTCTCATCCGCGTGCGATCAACACAACACCTCATGGTAGAGGTAGTAGAAGGAGATAACTTTGGCAAAAAATATGGTACGTGTGGGTGTCAATGGCTATGGTGTCATCGGAAAACGTGTCGCGGATGCTGTTCTGTTGCAGCCGGATATGGAACTTATCGGAGTGAGTGATGTGGCAACCGATTATAGGGTAAAGGTCGCCTCTGTTCTCGGCTTGCGGGTTTTCTCCTCCTTGCCTGAAAAAGTCGCTGAGATGGAAGCGGCTGGCATCCCGGTTGAAGGCACCCTCGATGATTTATTGGCTGCGATTGACGTAGTGGTTGACTGCACACCGAAAGGTGTGGGCGCGAAAAACCTGGAAAGATACCGGCGTGCCGGCGTCAAAGCCATTTTCCAGGGGGGAGAGAAGCATGAATTGACCAATCACTCCTTCGTGGCGCAGGCGAACTATGAAACGGCGTTGGGGCTCGATGCGACTCGCATTGTTTCATGCAACACGACCAGTACGGTCCGCACTTTAACCGCGCTGCAGGAAGCTGGTTTACTCAAAAGCGCGCGCGGGGTCCTGGTGCGCCGCGCTACCGACCCGTGGGAATCGGATCATAGTGGAATTATGAACACCGTCGTGCCCGAAGCGCGTATCCCAAGCCACCAGGCACCGGATGCAAAGACGGTGGTGCCCGATCTTGATGTGGTCACCATCGCGGCGAAAGCCGCCCATACACAGACACACAACCATTACTGGATTGTGAACCTGAACCACCCGGTCGATCGCGAGCAGGTGCTGTCCGCATTCCGCGCCGCACCGCGCATCGCATTCATTCGTATGACCGATGGCATCGTGGCCCTCAACAGCACGATTGAACTCATGAAGGACCTTGGCCGGCCGCGCGGTGATATGTGGGAGGTAGCCCTTTGGGAGGATGTGTTAACCGTGCATGGATCCGAGTTGTACTACACCTATCAGGTCTACAACGAGGCCGTCGTCATCCCCGAAGTTGTTGATGCCGTCCGCGCCCTCGCCGGGGTTGTTCAAGACGGCCGAGAATCCATCCGCATGACCGACGCAGCTTTAGGGATGAGGCGTGAATTTCTTCTTGGATGAAATCGAGGAGGTAGACTATGAATACTGAAATCGTATTGCCGCTCTCAGACGATAGAGCAGAATTGTCTGAGGTTGGGGGCAAAGGAGCCTCCCTGGCAAAGTTGTCCGCAGCTGGATTGCCTGTGCCAGAGGGTTTTCACGTGACCACAACTGCGTATCGTGAATTTGTGAATCAAAATGAGTTGCAGGATTACATTCTCACCGTGTTGGAAGGGGTTGATGTTTCTAGGCCAGTCACCTTAGAGAGGGCCTCAAACAGCATTGGACAAGCGTTTGACGCAGCACAGATCCCTTCCGATGTAGCCCATGCCATCATTGAAGCCTATGCATCTTTTCCCGGCATCGATCCAGCGGTGGCGGTTCGTTCGTCGGCGACTGCTGAGGATTTACCGGAAGCGTCCTTTGCAGGGCAACAGGAAACCTATCTCAACGTCCGGGGCGCAGATGCTCTCCTGGAAGCGATCAAAAAATGCTGGGCCAGCCTATGGACAACTCGCGCCATCAGCTATCGCGCCCGGCAAGGGATCTTGAGTGAACATGTTTCAATGGCTGCAATTGTGCAGGTGCTCGTACCCGCAGAGGCTGCGGGTATTCTTTTCACCGCAAATCCCATCAACGGCAGACGCGATCAATTAATCATCAACGCAGCTTGGGGCCTGGGTGAAGCCGTTGTTGGGGGTCTGGTGACTCCGGACACCTACATCATGGACAAAGAGACTGGACGCGAGCAGAAACGTGAGATCGCCGATAAGCAGGTAATGACCGTGCGTATAGCAAACGCCACTGAAGAACAACCTGTGGCGGAAAACCTGCGGCGAGTACCTGTGCTTGACGAGGATTCCGCTAGCGAACTTACCCAACTCGGCGTGAAGATAGAGGAGATTTACCAAATGCCAATGGACGTTGAGTGGGCGATTTTCGATGGGAAGTATGCCATTCTCCAAGCGCGACCCATCACGGCTCTTCCCGAACCTGAACCTGATCCACCGACTGAATGGAAGCTGCCAAAAGGAAACTACGCCGCACTGCGCAACAACATCGTTGAATTAATGGCTGATCCTTTGACACCCTTGTTCGGATCGTTGGGGCTGGCGGCCGTGAATACCAGTATGAACCGCTTACTTGAGCATTTCTTCGGTCGACCTGACTTGATGCCAGAAGGCCCGATCATTTTGGTTAATAGCTACGCCTATTACAACGGATCGCTAAAACCCTGGCAAATTGCCCAGATCCTGTTCAGAAGCGTAGGGATTGCCAAGCGTATGTTTCGTGGTGCGGTAGAAAGGTGGACGCAAGAAGGGCGTCCTCAGTACCTCGCAGCCATTACCAGATGGGAAAAACAAGACTGGCGTACTGATTCATCCTCAAACATTCTGGCCGGGGTGCGCGAACTTGCGGAAGCGGCCATCGATGCCTACCTGGCACTCGTCTCAGGTGTCCTTCCAGCCGCATGGATCAGTGAGGGCTTGTTCACATTGGTTTACAACATCTTGATCAAACGCCGCAAGGATCCGTCGGCGCCAATTTTTCTGCTTGGATTTGACAGCCTTCCTATCCAGGCGGAGAAGTCGCTGTATGACCAAGCCGTGTGGGCTCGCGGCGATAAAAATCTGGCTGCCTATCTTCAGAATACGCCCACAGAGCAGCAAACTGTTCATCTCGAAAGTGGCGAAGTACCTCCTGACATAAATCCAGTTTCTTGGGGTGAATGGCGTACACGCTTCAGTACACATATGCGGCGCTTTGGTCATATGATTTACAATCTCGACTTTGGCAATCCGGTCCCCGCGGACGATCCAAGACCCATTCTGGAAACAATCAGATTGTATATCAGCGGGCGTGGGGTCGATCCGCATTCACGTCAGCAAGCTGCAGCGGAGCAGCGTGAGCAGGCGGTGCAGGCCACGGAGAATAGGTTGAAACGTCTGCGTCGGAATCTTTTCCGCAAGTTTCTCACAACTGCGCAGCGGTATGCCCCACTCAGGGAGGATGGATTGGCCGACATTGGCCTCTGCTATCCTCTTCTTCGGCAGATGCTCCGTGAGATCGGTTCCCGCTTTATCAAGGCTGGAATGATCGAAGACCAGGACGACATTTTCTGGTTGAACCAGGACGAAGTCGAGCGGGCTACCGAGTTGCTGGATCGTGGTGGGAAATTGAATGATATGTCCGCGGTCATCCCTCAGCGTAAGGCAGCTTGGTATGCTGCGAGACGTATCTCCCCTCCAGTAGCATTACCCAAGATCACGGTCCCAGGTATAAGCAAACGAAAGACGAAGGCAAGACGCGGGAGGGGTTCTGATTGGAACACCCTCAAAGGCGTAGCCGCCAGCTCGGGCCGTTCCACCGCTACGGCGCGCGTCCTGCACGGTCCGGAGGATTTCGACCAAATGGATACAGGAGATGTGCTTGTCGCTGCAATCACCACACCAGCCTGGACTCCACTGTTTGCTCGGGCGGCGGCCGTCGTCACTGATGTGGGCGGTCCGCTTAGCCATGGATCAATCGTCGCTCGGGAGTATGGCATCCCAGCTGTCCTGGGCACCGGTCAAGCCACCCGTACCATTCGAAGTGGTCAAATTATAACCGTCGACGGTAATGAAGGAATCGTATACCTGTCGGACGGAGGGTCAGATCTCAAAGAAGACTAAAGGTTGAAGGAGGAAATGGATGGCATTAGATCAGAGACCCCATCGCGTGGCGGTTCAACAGACACAAGAACCAGTTTATGTTGCGGGACGTCCAACTGGAGGTGTACTGGCGAATCTTTATTCCACAGACAGTTACGCTGTGTTAAACGTGGGACTCCCGCGGTGCCTTCCTGAGCATATAAAGGTGACGTTGAGTCCAAAAGCGATCCTAGTAGAGGCGGAACTGCATCGTGCCCAAGCGACCGTGGAGAAGGAGCGCAAATATATCTTGGCTGAATTGCCTTATGGGAGAATTCGACGCGCGTTTCCTCTACCAGAGGGCGATTTTGAGCCACATGCCGTTGAGGCTCATTTTCAAAATGGTCTATTGACCATCACCATACCCACGCATGATCGCGACGCCTACCTGCATGAAAAGCGTGGGAAGAAGAAACTGCCTGAGGAGGTTTGAGTATGGGAACTGGGGGATGCGCGGTGAGAAAATAGCCTCCCCCATTCCTTTCATCTCGTGGTGGAACAAACACAGATTCGATACGACCATGTTCCCAAAATGGGAGGATGACAAGCTTGACCGGATTCGACGGCCTTCATTAGGAGTGACTTTACTCTTCTACAACTCGAAAAAAAATTCTGGACATGGAATTCCGTCATGGAAAAGCTAGTAAACCTTGAAAAAGCCTTACCTTCAGATTCAGTTCGTGGTAAGAAGCCGGTTGTCATTGGCTTGGTGGGACGTGCAGCATCGGGCAAAGATAAGGTCGTGAACCGCCTAAACCAGAAATTTGGTGTACCGATTATTTCGACTGGAGATATCACTCGTGAGATTGCAGAGAATGAGGGATTGAAATCTACTCGAGATAACCTCCAGCAAATCTCAAAGAAGTATTTCCAAAAGTATGGGCCTGAATACTTTGCACAGAAGGTATTGGAAAGGATCAAGCAGGAGTCCTCGCCCGTGGTTGCTTGGACGGGAATTCGTACCCCCACCGATGTCCAAGTTTTCAAGGAGGCATACGGGGAGCGCTTGCATATCATTCACGTGCAGGTGACCGATCCTAGGATTCGTTTCGAAAGGAGCCGTCTTCGGGCTGAAGCCCGCGATCCGGCGAGCTTCGAAGCGTTCTTGCGACAAGAGGATGCCGAAGAAAAAATCTTCCAGGTTCATAAGGTGATTTCAATGGCGGACCTGACGATCAGCAACGATGGTTCTCTTGAGGAACTATATGCAAAGGTCGACGAATTGGCGATGCGGTTAGGACTTTCCCCAATGAGAAGATCTACGATGGCGTGATCCATAAATGACACTATGGGCGTCCTAATTCTCGGATGGAGAGTCAGGTGACAAAGAAGACCAAGCTAAGAAGGAGGGAGACGTTGCCTGCAGGTTTCAGAAAAGGTCATGGACCTTTCACCCGGGAGGTGCACTGGCGATGTTTTATTCGTTGTCCGCCTCCGTATGTGAACAGTCTCCGCCGCATTGAGGTCCATGGACGGTCAATCCTCAAGCCACATCAAGGACCTCGATAGGTGAGGGTGCCGTTTCATGGCCCGACTTAAGCCCTCGGTTCGTGCCATAGAGGCGTCTCTTATGAGTTCTCCTTCATCCACTCCCACCACTGTCCCCCTCGACAAAACGACTTGGCCATCAATTAGGATCGTGTCGAGGTTTGGCGCGGTGATGCCAAAAATGGCTGTCATGTAGAGGTCATTGATCGGAGCCAGCTCTGCCTTTTGCAAATCAATCAAAAGTAGATCCGCTCTTTTACCAGGCTCTAAAGACCCGATATGCTCCCCTAGTTGGATCGCGTTCGCAGCGTCTAGGGTGACCATCTCGAGCAGCTTTTGCGGCGAAAGCCTGCCCTGGTCACCAGAGCGGAATAATTGCACGGTTGATGCAATGCGGAGTTCTTCTAGAATGTTCATGTTCCCTGTTCCGGCTGCAGTGTCTGTACCCAATGCAACATTGACCCCTTTTGCCAATAGTTCGGGTACGGGCGTGACATTACTATGCAGGTATGAGACCTGTGATGTCGGACAGAAAACGACGCTGACCTGATGAGAGGCCAAGCGATCGATGTCTGCATCCCCCACAAAAACACAGTGCGCTGCCAGCACATCCGATCCCAGAAAGCCAATCCGGTCGAGGAGTTCGACAGGCGTTACACCGTGCGTTTGGCGTATATATTCGATTTCCTGCGGCGATTGAGCCAGGTGAATGTGGAGCAGGACGTTTTCCTTATCCGATATTCGTCTCAATTCAGACAAGGTCTCGATCGACACGGTTTCCGGGGAATGAGGGGCTAGGGCGGGGATGATACGCGGGGTTCGATTCCGCCATTCGCGCAGGAACCGAAGGGCTCGTACCTTCTCATGCTTCCCGGTGAATGCGGCCAATCGGTCCGCGATTGTATGACCAAGAACTCCGCGCAGGCCAACAATCTCGACCGCGCGTGCGATCGCATCCATGAAGTAGTAATGGTCGACGATCGTCGTAGCTCCACCTTTCAGACATTCTACTGCCCCCAGTAGTCCAAGATGATAGACATCTTCGGCCTCTAAGTTCTCTTCAATGGGAAACATAATGGCATAAATTGAACTGGGATCACCCGCATAAAGACCTCGAAATAAAGCCATGGCGATATGTGTGTGCGTATTGATAAGACCTGGCAATGCGAGTTTTCCAGATGCATCAATCGTCTCCTTGGGATTGGGATACCTTGCTTGCAATGCTTTCGAATTCCCTACTTCGAGAATTTGTCCTTCGTGGATTGCAAGCCCTCCATCCAGAAGAACCCGCCTTTCTTTATCCATCGTGATGACCTTGGCATGGGTGATGAGCAAGTCAGGATTTCTCATGGCGTGGATTTCCTTTGAATCGATTTGATCTGGGCTAGAAAGGTCGAGAACGTACCTCATCCAAAGATGAACGTCTTATTCGTGTACGGGAGGCGGATTTTACCTTCACGCATCTCGCTTTCCAAGGGCACATCGTGTCAGCCTATGAGACTGCCTCCTCACTGGATGCAACAAGCCATATTGCTTATAGATGGCTTGGTGGAAAGGCGCTAGCCCTCTTCGAAACCCTTGAATATGCTGAAACGGAATACGGATGTCTCTAACAGATAAGGGAATTCAGATCTCGGAAATTGAACAATACAACAAGCGAGCGGGAGTTTTCCCGATGTCCGATCTTATCAGCGCGAAAGATTCAATAGCGGCTTTCACTCAGATCTGTCTTCAGGATGCTTTGAACCTCGTGATCGATGTTCTCGAAACCCGCACTCCTGATGGAAATTGCGGACCGGATTGCGTCGACGGTTTCTGTATCCAGACCTGTAGCAGTACCGTCGCAAGTGTCATTCAGATCGGCGCTAGCAGAATTGAGGCTGGCTTGGGAGCAGTTCCTGCCGACAAAAGCATTGCCAGTATGATCGATCATACCATGCTCGAAGCGGAGGCGGTCCCGGAGGATATTGAAAGGCTTTGTGATGAAGCAGAGAAGTATGGTTTTGCTTCTGTCGTCGTCAACCCGGCAAACGTGAAGCAAGCCGTGGATAACTTGACTGCGTCGGAGGTGAACGTCGGTACAGTGATTGGATTTCCATTAGGTGCGACGCTAACTGAAGTCAAGGCTTTCGAGACCGAAGGAGTGACTGAAATTGGTGCTGACGAAGTCGATATGGTGATTAATATCGGTGCGCTTAAGGCGAGGAATCATCAAAAGGTCGCGGAAGAAATTGAGAGGGTGGTCGCAATTTCCCACACCCGAGGCGTCAAAACAAAGGTGATCCTCGAAGTGTCGCTTCTCGCCGATGAGGAGAAAGTCATCGCCTGCTTACTTGCAAAGGAGGCAGGTGCTGATTTTGTCAAAACTTCAACCGGTTTTGGTCCTGGGGGTGCCACTTTGGAGGATGTCGCCCTTATGCGGCGTGTCGTAGGATCGAGTATTGGCGTGAAGGCGTCGGGTGGGATTCAGACGTTGGATCAGGCCAGGGCGATGATCGAAGCGGGTGCGACACGGTTGGGTACCAGCGCGAGCGTTCAGATCGAACACCAGGTTCGGGAAGAGATCCAAAATAGCCTAATTCCGAGGAAGTAGGGAAAAAGCTTCCGCGTGGGATTAAATCAAAATACTGAGAGAAATCTTTACAAGCAGGGGGACTCTTTGCCAGCTCCACCCGATCCAAGGTTAAGGTTGTAATTAACCCTGCAATCACCCCTTTGGGTCATGACAACAATACTCGCCGGTGACTAGACTGTGCTGAAAGCTTTTTTCACCTGCAATCATGGAACGAGAAGGATAAAGTTTCATGAAAAGATAGACCGTAATGGGGCAAGAACCCCATACCTTGGACAGCAGCACGATGATTACACAGCTTCCTGTTGAGCACCGGATCTATCTGAAGGGAGCAAACATCGTAGGAGGACAACCATGTCAATGTTTATCACGGATGATTGCATTTTGTGCGGTGCGTGTGTGCCTGTTTGCCCTAATGATGCAATCTCCGAAGGTGAGTTTGTGTACGAAGTCGATTCAAATCTCTGTACTGAGTGTGTGGGATTTTACGACACGCAACAGTGTGTAGAGGTCTGCCCTGTAGATGCCGTAATCTTCGATCCCAACAACAGGGAGACCAAGGATGAACTCAAAGCGAAGTATCGTCGATTGCATCCAGGTCGCGAACCAACCGGTGGTTGGGATTGAGATTCGGGATCTTCCCGAGATGATACTCATAATTGGCAACAGCCATGAAGAGATCAAACGAGGAGGTGAGACAACGCGATGCCTGGGTTTGGAATGGAATGGGTTGGGCTAATCATCGGGTTTCTATTCTTGCTCGCAATAATCCTGGGGATCACATATGGTGCCCGAGCGCTAGGCCGATATTCATCGGGCCGAAAGGATCTCTCGCAAAGCAGTCCATATTCTGCACTGGGAGAATCCACGGTGATCAATGCGCACCTCTTGTATTTGATTACCGTGATCAATCACTGGCGGAAGTTTGCCGGCTACGAGTTCGGAGGTTGACGTGGACCGGGTCGTGCAGAGCGTCATCAAAGAGGAAAAGGAATCGAACGTCCTGAACGACCTGATTGATCGGATCGAACGGGAGCGCGCACGAAGGGCGGTCCCGGACGACGGGCGAGGACCAGCGATGGTCGGCTGGCTTTGACTTTTATCCGGAGGCGAAGCTGACGGAAGGAAGGTGAAAGAGTGACGTTGCTGATGGGGTTCGGGACGGGGTTCCTGGTGGGCGTGATCTTTGCGGTGGCCCGGCTTCAGGTGCCGGCTCCGTATGACGTGGAAGGCGTGGCGGGCGTGGCCGGGATCACGATCGGATACCTGGTGATCGAATTCTTCCGTGGACGGGCGGAGTCATGAGCGGGTTCGCACCTACAATCCTGATCTTTGGCGAAGGATCGCCAATCTTGAAACATCAATTTCTGATGCCTGTTTTTGGGGGATAGTGTAACGACAACTCGAATGAGGAGTGACGCGCAATGACTACAAATAACATGAGCTTTCGAATCGCTGGCAAGGCAGGCCAGGGTGTGGCATCAACCGGTGCCGGCTTTTCCTTGGCACTTGCCAGAGGCGGTTTAAATCTCTTCACCATGCAGGACTACATGTCCCGTATACGAGGAGGTTTGAATTATTTCCAAATCCGGATCGCCCCATATGAGATCTACACACATACCGACGAAGTTAACCTCCTCATGGCGATGAATCGAGAAGCCTTCGAGACCTACCGCAAAGAGATCAAGCCCGGCGGAGGGATCATCTACGATCAAGATATGAAGGTAGATGGAGCCGCGCTGCAGGATCAAGGGATTAAGGCATTCGCTTCGCCGATCTATGAGATCGCGGAGGAGGTAGGTGGAAACCGCTTGATGGGTAATACCGCGGCTGTGGCCGTGGCCAGCGGGATCACCGGATACAGTTTCGAGAATATCGGTGGGGTGATCGAGAGTAATTTTGCCAGGAAAGGCAAGCAAATTGTGGAGGCAAACCTTCGGGTCGCAGAGCTAGCATACGATTTTGGTAGAGATACCTATTACGAAGGCTTCGAATACCATCTCGAAGTAGTGGATCGACCCTCTCGTATGATAATCAATGGGAACCACGCCTTTAGTCTGGGAGCGCTGGCTTCAGGATGCCGTTTCGTCTCAGCGTATCCGATGACCCCAGCCACCAGCATCATGGAGTGGTTGGCTTCTCGCGCCGAGGAATACGGTGTCTTGGTGAAGCAAACTGAAGACGAGATCGCGGCCATGTGTATGGCCATTGGTGCCAACCACATGGGAGTTAGAGCAATGACGGTGACATCTGGGGGTGGATTTTCCCTGATGGTGGAGGCTCTGGGTCTGGCAGGAATGACGGAAACGCCGGTCGTCGTGGTAAACGTCCAGCGTCCCGGCCCCTCCACAGGTTTAGCAACCCGAACGGAGCAAGGCGACTTGCGCTTTATGCTTCACGCCTCCCAAGGTGAATTCCCTCGCCTGATACTGACACCGGGAACCATAGAGCAGGCTTTCGAGGCGGGTGCTCAAGCTTTTAATTTGGCGGAAAAATACCAAACTCCTGTGATTGTCCTCTACGATCAGTTTCTGGGGGTCTCCACCAGACTCCTCGAGCTAGACGCCTTGGCATTCGACCGGGTAATGATCGATCGCGGGGCGCTCATAGGCGCCGAGGAGCTGGATAACGTGGAAGGCGAGTACTTGCGCTACGCGTTTACGGAAACCGGTATCTCCCCACGCGCCTTACCAGGATCGCATGAGAAGGCATTCTTTACCGTTGTTTCTGATGAACATGGCGAGGATGGCCATATTCTTGAAGATCGAAAAAATCGCATCCGGATGATGAATAAACGGATGAGAAAATTAGAGACCGCCCGTGAAGATCTCTGGCAGCCGGAGCTTTATGGCCCGGAAAGCGCAGACGTCACATTTGTTGCCTGGGGCTCAACGTATGGACCACTACGAGAGGCCGTCGATTGGTTGAACGACGATGGGGCTAGCGCTAACATGCTGCATCTGTCCCAGGTCTGGCCTTTTCCCGATCAGCAGGTACGTGAGATCCTGGGCGATTCCCGCCGGGTAATCGGCGTGGAGTCGAACTTCAATGCGCAATTGGCAGGCCTGATTCGAGAGATAACAGGCATTCACATCGAAAATAATATCCTCAAGTACGATGGCCGGCCCCTTTCACCCAATTACATTATTCAATGCTTGGAGGAGGAGCGATTCAATGTTCAGACCATCTGACTTCACCGTATATCAGAAACCAACCTGGTGCCCTGGTAATCCCACATGCGGAAACTTCCATATCCTGGCTACTCTCAGGACGACAATGGCGGAGCTCGATCTCGCACCCCACCAGGCTATCATCTCCTCAGGCATAGGTTGCGGGAGCAAGGTGCCCGATTATTTGAAGATCAACGGCTTCATGGGCATTCATGGCCGCCCTCTCGCCGTGGCTTCGGGATTTGAACTCGCCAACGACGAGTTGGTCGTGATTGCCATCACGGGTGATGGTGATGGGTATGCCATTGGCGGCAACCACTTCATCCACACCATGCGCCGTAATCTCAACATAACCCACATCGCCCAGAACAATCAAGTTTATGGCCTCACCAAAGGGCAATACTCACCGACCTCAGAAAAGGGTTATAAATCCAAAACCTCTCCATACGGAGCGATAGAACCCCCCATAAACCCGCTCACGCTGGCGCTCGCCGCCAACGCCAGTTTCGTTTCGCGCACGTTCGCAGGTGACAAGGAACACATGCTACGCATTTTCAAGGAAGCCATCCAGCATCGAGGGTATGCCCTGGTGGATGTGCTTCAACCCTGCATCATCTTCAACCGAATAAACACCTATGACTGGTATGGCGCACGTGTCTACGATGTGGAGACCGAAGGACACGATCGGCGTAACAAATCCACCGCTTGGGAGTTGGCTCAAGACTGGGGAGATCGGATCCCTATCGGGGTGCTCTTCCAAGAAGAACGTCCTACCTACGAGGATCAGGAAGTCGCTCTCCAACAAGGATCGTTAGTGAAACAGGAATTGAAGCCTCTCAGCGCCGATCAGGTTGAACGGTTGAAACAGCGCTTTGTGTGATGATCCCTCCGGGATAGTCGACAAGGAGCAAAGGGTTTCACGATATGGCCATGGTCCATGAGCTCGCCAGCTTTGTTATCAGGTCCACATATGAAGACCTTTCCGAGGAAGCCAGGGCTCAGATCAAGATCCGGGTCCTGGATTCGCTGGGCTGCGCCATTGGAGCGTTAGGAGGGGAACCGATCGAAATCGTGCGTGCTCAACTTGAGGACTTCGATGGTGCCGGGAGCTGCACGCTGATAGGCGGGGGACGTGCAGCTCCGGATCGAGCTGCTTTTTATAACGGTGCTCTCGTACGATATCTCGATTATAACGATAGCTACTTATCGAAAGGAGAAACCGGCCATCCCAGCGATAACATAGGTGCGACGCTTGCTGCTGCAGAATACGCCAGAGTGAGTGGGAAAGAGTTCATGACGGCATTGGCGGTGGCCTATCAGGTTCAATGTCGCTTGAGCGACGTCGCGCCGGTGCGACACAAGGGGTTTGACCATACGACCCAAGGTTCATACGCCGTCGCTGCTGGAGTCTCAAAGGCTTTGGGGATGAAAGCCGAACAAACAGCGCATGCGATTGCCATCAGCGGTGCGGCTCTCAATGCCCTGCGTGTAACACGTACAGGGAGATTATCCCATTGGAAAGGTCTCGCATACCCCCACACCGCCTTCGGAGCTACGCATGCGGCGTTTCTTGCCATGCGAGGGATTACGGGCCCGCTTGAAATCTTTGAGGGGAATAAAGGGTTTATGGATGCAATAGCCGGTCCGTTCGAGATCGACTGGTCGAAGGAGAATCTAGAACGGGTTACACGTACCATAATCAAGAAATTCAACGCGGAAATTCATTCCCAATCGGCCATTGAAGGTGTTCTCGAATTAAAGTCCGAGTATGGGTTGAACTCCGAGGCCATTGAGAAAATTGAAATAGAGATTTTTGACGTAGCCTATCACATCATCGGTGGGGGAGAAGAAGGGGCAAAGACCCTGGTCCAGACCAAGGAGGAGGCCGATCACAGCCTACCGTATATGCTTGCGGTCGCGCTGTTGGATGGAGAGGTTACACCAGCCCAGTACCGATCGGAGCGGATCCGACGAGAGGATGTCCAGAAGTTGCTCCGCAAGGTGGAGATTCGCCCGACGGAGAGCTACAGTAGATTATTCCCGGACCTGATGCCTTGCCAGTTGACCGTGTCGTTGAAAGACGGTCGCATCCTCCGGAAGGAAAAGATGGACTATGAAGGGTTCTTCACCCGGCCCGCGTCTTGGGAAAGTGTCTTAGATAAATTCAAGAGGTTGGCCGCTCTTCATGTCGAGCCATCTCTAAGTGATGAAATTGTTGCCGCCGCTGGTGCTCTTGAGAATATTCAGGCTGGTGATCTGGCCGGACTTCTAGGGAGGGTCTCCATGCCTCGGGGGATTGTTTGAGGATGAATTTAGATGTGGATAAGGAAAAGGCATTTGATTTTCTTAGGATGAACTATCGGCAATCCAAGCCAAGGTCGTTGGGAATCACCGAGATCAGAGGACCGTATTACACCCCCATGGGCAAGCGTTACCTGGAGGATATCCTGGAGAGCATGGGGGAGTATGTTGACTCGCTGAAATTTGCGGGTGGATCCTTTACGCTGATGCCAAAACCGATCCTCAAGGAGATCATAGATCTTGCTCACCGCTTCGATGTGTTGGTCTCTACCGGTGGTTTCATGGAATACGTGCTGACTCAAGGTGAGGATGCTGTAGATCAATACATCCGCACATGCCGAGAATTAGGATTTGACATCATTGAGATTTCAAGTGGCTTCATAAGCATTCCTATTGATGATTGGCTGCGTATTGTGGAGAAAGTCCAGAAGGCAGGTTTGAAAGCGAAGCCGGAAGTGGGGATCCAGTTTGGTGCAGGTGGTGCTACAGCGACGCAGGAGCTTGAAGCCGAGGGTGTCCGAGATCCCGAGATGATGATCATTCAGGCCAAGCGCTTTCTGGAGGCGGGCGTCTCTCGGATCATGGTTGAATCGGAAGGGATTACGGAGAATGTCAAGATCTGGCGAATGGATGCGGTGTCGAAAATCATCAACGCTCTTGGTCTTGAAAAATTGATGTTCGAAGCAGCAGAACCAGAGGTCTTTTCCTGGTATGTGAAAACCTTCGGTCCTGAAGTAAATCTATTTGTGGACCATAGTCAGATTGTTCAATTGGAAGCCCTACGCCAGGGGATCTGGGGTTCAAAAAGCCTATGGGGACGGGTCCTGACGTACAAGGAGCATTAAAAATCCGCTGTGAGGCAGACTTCTTCCTTTCACTTTCCCGATTGGATTATCCTTTGGAAATAAAGTGCTTCACCTCCAACTCGTGCTTGCTTTGAGGTTCGGTCGTCTCAAGTTTCTAATTCCGTTTCCGTTCGAGAGGGAGGGCTGACGGGAACGGCTCTGTATGCGTAGATGCCACAATCAGCCCTCCAGGTGTTCTCGGACATCATCCTGCGATAGACTGAAGATTGCAATGGCCGGTCCATCGCCGCTCCACAATCCACCGGCAGTCGAAGTTGCCCTAAAGAAGCACTCATTGGAATACATGTTCGGCGTAATTTGTTATGGGATCACTACGCTGAACACGACGATCACTGAAGCGTAATTCAAGTTTGACTTCGAGCAGAGATCCAATCAGAAGACCTCAGCGAAACAGTTGGATTCCAGCTATTCCGTTATATTGTTCCCTACATGTCATCCATCGACATAGGATCGCCTGCTTCTCGCCTTTTTTTCAAGAATTTTTCCGGATCGTTGTCGAACATGGCCTTGTGTGTCGGGTTCATGAAATAATACGTCTCACCCTTGTACTCAGATGAAGGGGCCGTATTCTCATCAACCATCATTCCACAAACAGGACAATTTGCCATTTTCTTTACCTCCTGGGCGGTTATAAAGAAAGCTGTAGTCAGAATGTGTGTGGCCAGCTTGGGATCAACCCCAATATAAGGGCATTTTATTTAATGCCTTGGGCAGGAAAGTTCGGTCATCCCAACCACGAGCGAACCAGGGACTCACGAGATAGTTAGCGTTTTCACCTCCTATTATTTTGCATTTATGGTGGTTAGCTCCTTTTGCCTCAAGATTATTATGAGCACGCTATTTGTGTCATGACCTAAATGGATTAATGTTGGGTTGTTTAGTTTCATCATCCCAAGTTCATCGACTTCTTCTTAATCACCGTTGCATGCGTAAGATTCAATCGTTCTCCGCGGCTGATAAGCGTAGCAAGATGTTAAAGTGCTGAGACCTGAATTGGAAGGTGTCTTATCCGTCAAGTTCATTGAAGGTGAGCAGGCCCATCAACCTGGCTCTCGCCGCGGCCTGAGTCCGGCTATTGACACCGAGCTTGCCATAGATGTTGCGAGAGTGTCCTTTCACAGTGTTGTGGGAGAGGAAAAGCCTCTGTGCGATCTCCCGGTTGGATAGCCCTTCGGCAATGAGATGGAGCACCTCCAACTCGCGTTCGCTGAGTGGCTCGACTATCTCGTCCGCTTGATCAGGCGCTAGAGAGCCGATCGCGCGGATTGGCTCGGCATCTGGAAAGGCGGCAAGCAACCTGCCGACGTACTCTGGCATCAACCCGCGAGATGCTGCCTCATGCAACAACCGTCCCATCGCTGGCCCCTCGTCTACGAACAAGCGAACATACCCCTCCGGCTCGCCGAGCGTGAGCGCCTGCTGCAAAGCTGTGATAGCGCCTTCGATCTCCTCCACTGTCTCCAAAGCAAGTGCCTTGAGAATCGCCAACTCCATAACTTGCTCGTTCCAACCCCTTACCTCGGAGAGTTGCAGTTGGGCATTTACAAACCGAATCAAGGGCTGTATGGTTTGCTGACGCTCGGTAAGGGGCATCTCCCTAACATGTTCTAAGCGCACCCTTGCCGAGACAATATATCGGATGGGAATCGCCTCTCGGAATGGGATGGATGCGGCAATGTCGATTTCCGCAGCCAAGTCAGCTCCGTCTTTCTCGAGCCATTTATATGCAAGTCGCCGTGTGGCCGGGTTGTGCTGGGCCTCCCTCAACCACAATAGAGCCTGCAACGTGGCAGCGAGATGTTCAGCTAAGGGCGAGCGTGGCTTTATCAGCAGTATGACTTCCTGCGCACGTTTCCAATCTAGTCGTGCTTGATAGAGCCTGGCAAGATCCGCCTCAGCCAACACTCGAACCTCATGGTTTCCCGTTAGACTGATCAAATCTAACCCTTTAATCAACATCTGTTCTGCTGTTTCAAGGTCGTTTTGTTGATATAAGATTCTCCCGCGAATGATGTGAAGCAAGCCTGTAGCGGGAGAGAGAAGCTTTCCCTGTCTGGTTGCGAACTGTAGTGCGTCTAGGCAATTGGCTTCAGCATCTCGGAGCCTTGCTTGTCGGATGGCGATCATTGCCTGCCCGGAAGGGATTCCTATTGTCAGGTAGTCGAACTTGCAGGCCTTCGCGTGGTGGAGGGCTTCTTCATCGAAGGGGACGGAAGAGGCGACATCGCCAAGAAATACATGACATACCGAAATAAAGTGAGCCAGCATGCTTCGTAGCCAGTGCTCTCCCTGCTCCACAATATCTTGGGCATCCGTCGCCAGCTTGATCGCGCTGTGGGGATCTTCGCCATTGAACAATTCCATCCCTGCGCGTAAGGTACAGATGTGTGCAGTGACACGTTGATCCCTGCTGCGCGCCTGATCGTCGCTGTCTCGCTCCATCGTGGATAAAGCGCGTTCCGCTTCATTGGCCCATTCCGCGACAGCGGCTGGTGGATCAGAATAATTTGCGAACCATAAGGTCCACGCGAAGAGTACGCATAGAAATGGGCGAGAACGGAATGTGTCTGTCGGAAGGCGTTCAAACCAGCCGCGGACCTTTCTCACCTCACCTCGGGATAGCGTGGGAAGACCGTGTGCGGCAATCACATCCATAGCCCGCTCCTGGTCATCACGGGCTAACGCGTGTTCGATGGCTTCAGTGAGGTATCCATTCGCTTCGTGCCATTCGCTTGCTCGTTGATGGATATCGTCAACTTCTGTGGGCATCCTCAACTGCAGCAGGTTCTGCAGCAGCTCGTTGAAAAGGTGGTGGTAGCGATACCACTCCCTACGCTGATCCAACGCGACTGTAAATAGATTGGTCTTCTCCAGATTCTCCAGGATGCGCTGGCTCTGTGAATCCATTCCCCCACCGTACACCACGGCTTGGCATAAAGGGGCGCTCAAGCGCTTCAACACCGAAGTTTTCAGCAGGAATTCCTCGGTCTCGGGCGGGAGGCTGGTCAACACCTCGTCCACCAAGTAATCCATCACGTGCCGGTCGTCCCCTGCGAAATCGTGTAGAAAACGCCAGCGATCTGGCGCACTTCGAAGAGAGTGTCCGGCTAGCACCAGTCCCGCGATCCAGCCCTCTGTTCGTGCTTCCAGCATCGCGGCTTCAGATGTATTTAGCTCCAAACCAATAACATCGTTGAAGAAGGAAAGCGCTTCATCTCTTGAAAACCGTAAGTCTTTGGCTCGGATCTCTTCCATGTCCCCGCGTACACGCATGCGGGACAGCGGCAGCGGTGGATCTACCCGCGTTAATATCACCATATGCATTCCAGCCGGCTGGCGCTCCATCAGCGTAGCCATGGCCTCATGTATGGATACCTCTTGGATGGTGTGGTAATCGTCAAGGATGAGAACGAAGGATTCATCAATGGATGCGATTTCCCGGATCAAGCTTGTCACCAGCAGTTGGAGATCGGGGAGCGGTGTGGAATGCAGGGCCGTCACCACCGGTATACCAAATTCGGGATCTGCACGCTGCAAAGCTGCCACGAGGTAGGTCAGGAACTGGTGGGGGTCATTATCTCCTGAATCCAAGGAAAGCCATATGACTCTCCGTTCCAAGCTCTGAGCCCAGTCCTCAATAATTGTCGTCTTGCCATAACCTGCTGGTGCCGAGATAAGCGTTAGCTTTCCTGCCAGTCCTGTGTTGAGCCGCTCGATTAGCCGGGCGCGATGTACGATATTCAAGCGGGACTTCGGGAGGTATAGTTTTGTCTCAATCAGCGTGTCGACCATATAGCTTCCAGCCGTGTTAGGTGCAGTGTGGAGGGAACAGCGTCACAACTACGCTAGGAGCGCTATGTACGCATCCCCATAGCCCCGAACGAGGATCATCGCGCTAGGGGCATGGTTTCAAAGGTATCGCTCAATACAGTCGAGGTGGTTCACCCGCTCCCCTACGACTGCAAGCGTTCGTTGAAAGCAGACGTCCAATCAGTGTCCCCAAGGTTAGACGATCATCCAGGTAGAGTGAGAACTTCAACTATAAATTTATCCGAGGGATGAGAAGGTAGAAAGGGCAGAATGGCCTATCTTTGGATAGGCGATGAGGACATAGGTCTCGTTAGTTTGCTTGCTGAGTTTAACTGCCACGATAAGAGAACGGTGATCATCGAGCAGCGCTCGTCCTCGTGCATCTGATCGGTGATCTCATCGAAGACCGCTCGACTTGCGCTCAATCATCGTGAAACGAGAGGAATTCCACCCCATTCTTCTAAAACGAAGAATACAAAGATCGAGTTTATATTCCCTTACGTGTGTGGCCTATTGGGTCATAAATCCTTCTGATCGGTATTTCTCCTTCAATAATCTACGAAGAACATAACATTCGTCCTATGACGGGCCAAATGGCGCTAGCAAAGCCTGCTGCGACCTGTTATGGTGAAACGAAAGGCATCATAGCGTGGTCCGGCGGACGACATTTGTTTTGTGATCGTATTAATCACATGTACTTGGATTTATTCTGTGAGAACGAGGAGTGTGAAGAATGGCAACTAAGACATTGTCTCGAAAAGAGCGAAGAGCCATGAGGCAGCGACAAGCTCAACGTCGGCGTATTGCAGCAGGTGTTGCAATCTTGGGTGGAGTGGCTCTGCTTGTTGCTGTTGGCTGGTTGTGGTGGGGAAGTCGCCAATCGGATGTCGCTGCCTTCGATTACGGCCCTGAGGACATTGCTTCTGATCGGCCACTGCACGCGGTGCATGAAATGGGGGCTGGGCCGGCGATCCCATTTCTTCCCAAGGATGACCCGCAACCCAAGATCGCCCTCAATGAGGAGTTCTTCAACTTTGGGACCGTCGGCCCGACGGATGTCGTTACCCGGGAATTCGTGATCGCGAACGTGGGAGAAGCCCCACTGACGATCAGCCGTGTGTATACCACTTGTGGCTGCACAACCGCGGATTTAACATCGGCGGTCATCCCGCCCGGAAAAGTCTCGGTCATGACCCTGACCTACGATGCCGGCCTGCATGACGTGCAGGGGCAAACGGTTCGCAGGGGCGTAATCATTGAGAACAACGACCCTAAAAATTCAAACGTCGAGGTCTGGGTTCAAGCCACTGTGCTCAGCAACCCCTAAAGGCTTGAATGTGGAAACGGCTAAGCCGAGTGAGGAACTTCGAAAAGCAGGCCTCCGCTCCTGGCCCAAGATTCTTGCCTATGGCATCGTCCTCGCCATCCTCGGACTCTTGGGTTGGGGTTTGGTCCAAGGCTATGCCGGACCTCGCTCGGAAGGTCCGGCGCCAGATTTCACGCTTAATACTTTCGACGGTGAGCAAATAACCCTGAGCGATTTAAGAGGGCAGGTCGTTGTGATCAATTTCTGGGCCTCTTGGTGTCCACCCTGTCGTGACGAAGCACCGTACTTGGAATCCTCTTGGCGTAAGTACAAGGACCAAGGTGTCGTTTTCCTGGGAGTAGATTATGTCGATACAGAGACAAAGGCGCGCGCATATATCGCAGAGTTCGATATTACCTACCCCAATGGCCCAGACATCGGGACGAATATTGCACAGGCGTATCGGATCCAGGGCGTTCCTGAAACCTTCTTCGTGGGAAAAGATGGTACGCTGAGGGGTGTGAAAGTGGGACCTTTGTTCCCTCCGGAGTTGGATGAGAAGATGGTCGAGTTGCTGGCTGAACCCTATCCTCCTTAGAAAATGAATGAGATCGGATAGGTGATGACATATCTTGAAGATCCTGCAACCGAGGCGACCAAGGCCAGGTATGGTCGTCTAGCGCCGATTTATGATTTCGTTGAGGTCCTACCCGAGTTGCGGTATCGATCCTGGCGTGAGAGATTCTGGGAGAAAGTTAGGGGCAAGCTGTCTCGTGGAGAACGCCTGCTCGAGGTTGGTGTTGGGACGGGAAAGAACTTACCCCATTGGCCTCAAGGGATACGTATCTCTGCCATAGATCTCACACCGGGCATGGTGGCTCGAGCTCGCCGATGGGCAGCGAAACTGGGGTTGGAAGCTGAGATCGTGGACGGGGATGTACAACGCCTGGAATTCCCGGATGACAGCTTCGATGTTGCAGTGGCTACGTTCGTCTTCTGCTCGGTACCCAATCCACTCTTGGGTCTCCGAGAATTGGCGCGCGTGGTCCGACCAGGCGGATTGATATTTCTCATGGAACATGTCCGCTCCCGTAACCCATTGATGGGAAAATTGATGGACCTCTTAAACCCCCTCGTTGTCCGCTTGATGGGACTGAACATCAACCGGGATACGGTGGGGAATGTGATCCGATCTGGTCTCATGTTGGATCAAGTGGAGGACCTCGGAAAGGGCGGCATCTTTAAAATCATCCATGCGCATGTGTCATTCCCACATGAGGGAGGAAACGCTTGAACGTGCGGAGAAAGCTGTGGATTGTACTAAGCCTCATATCTTATTTGATGGTGTCCTGTGCTGGTGGTGCGCCAAATCTCATTTTGAGTGAGCTGGAAGTTGACCTCGGTGAAGTCGTAAATGGGGAGGTCAGGACGCTTGAGATACCCATTCGTAACGCAGGTGACGAGGCGCTGGTCATCGAGGCTGTAACCACCTCATGTGGCTGCACATCCGCGCGAGTCGAGCCAGCGACGATCAGACCTGGCGGGGCGGGTACGCTTATCGTGACCTATGATTCTGGGGCGCATGGTCCTGAAGCCAACGGTCTCTTCGTGCGACAGGTCTTCATTGCGTCGAACGATCCCGATCAGGCGGAGGCGGAATTCCGGATCATTGCTGAAGTCCTACCACCTGAATCATGAGGCTGGTGAAGAAGGAGCGCGCCACTTCTTTTTTGGATTCAGTCATCATGGTGGGACTATCACTATGCATTGTTTTGGTGCCCCGCTTGATTGAGCTCGCACCGCAGAGATAGCTCCGAGGCAGATAGAAAAAGTTTCCAACGACTTAAATTACACGAATCTTCCAGTAAGTTACGCCCATCAAGGAGGAGGCAAAATGGCTGAGTTGATTTCTATCCTGAGAGTGATCCACATCCTTTCTGCAATCTTGATGGCCTGGCCTTTCTACGCCTTGGTGGCCGTCAACCAACGCGTAAAACTCGGACCTCCATTAGGGGATCGGGTAGATACATACATAGAGAACATCATCAAGAACCGCACGATTCCCTGCTTTGTGTTTCAAGCGACCGTTGGGATCTCTGGCTTGGCGTTGATGTTTCTCCGAGGGCAGAAGCTCGGCCTGCTGGTTACAAATCCCGCCTTAGGTCTCAAGTTTGTCCTTTTGGGAGTGATGGGTGGACTATTATTCTTCGTGAATAATAGAATTCAACCACGCATTGATGCTTTGTTTGCAGAAGCAGGGAACCCAATTGCAGCTGATCTCGCGTCCCGGATTGGAGAATTGCGAGCGCGTCGGAAAGGGCTTGCATCAGTGTGTATGTTTGCGGCGTTCACGAGTGCCATGTTGGGTATGCAGGTCTGGGTACCCTTTCCGCTGTGGCTTTCGGCGATCTTAGTTCTTGCGATTGGTCTTTTCACTTGGAGAGCGTATCAGAGTGAAATTCCCTATGGATGGGTATAGTTCATTAAAACTTGGGTCCAAGCTACCTATTCATTGGTAGCGGCTAGTCGGGCGCCAACTCGGGTTCGATCACCCGGACAAAACTACTCAAGGGCTGGGCGCCTACGAGCGGTATGCCGTTGATGAAGAAAGTGGGAGTGCCCGTGACACCGAGCTCGACCCCTTCCCGGAAATCTGCCTGTACCTCATCATCATAACGACCACTATCCAAGCATTCTTCCAGGAGTGTTTGATCCATGCCCAGTCCTGATGCATATTGCACAAAGCCATTTCTGTCGAGATTATACCGTCCGGAAAATAGCGCGTCATGGAAGGCCCAATAGTCGCCTTGTTCGGCCGCGCAGTTCGCCGCACGAGCCGCCTCGAAACCAACCTGACCACCGCCCACGATTGGAAAATCACGATACACGAATTTGATCTGGCCCGCATAAGCGTCCATGAGATCCGTGAAGGTCTCTTGATGAAAGCGCTGACAGAAGGGGCAATTGAAATCGCTGAACTCAACGATCACGATCTGCGCATCGTCAGGGCCGAGCGCTGGGTCGTCGTCCAGGCTTACCTCTAAGCGCACAGGTTGCTGCTCCACAGGAGTGGGTGCGATTGGCAAGGATGTCACCCCAGGGCTCCCTGCTTCCGGTGAGTCGGTACGCCCCCAGATCAAGAAACCGCTTGCGAGGCCGACGACGAAGGTGAGAGGCAGCAAGGCTGCATAAAAATAGCTCCGTTTGAACCGCATGTACTCTGTCCATGATGAATCGGGATCTTGACGGTGCTCTGATGAATCGGTTTCCACGTGTTTTACCTCCGTACCCTGATGCTATCAGAGAATACGCTGAGGTCACGCGCTTTTTGGCGTGTTCCGATGTGGGTATTTTCCAGCTTGAGTGAATTGTTTGTTCACTTTCGAGCTTCTTTGCGGTTACAGGCCAGTAGAGTTCGCTTCGACGATATGCATAGGATCTTGGAAAGGTAGGGTGTGTAACCGAGGTTACAATCCAACAGCCGGTATTGACCTCTTTTCTGGTGAAAATAGGACAGCTGGAGAACGCCAGGGGAGAGAGTTCGCGGGTAGTGGATACTCTGAACATCTGTAGATTCATTACGTGTATGCGCTTTGGGTCGTTGATCAGTGCTCAATCCTTGGCGTTGCGCTCATTGTCGGGGGATTGTGGTGCTGCAGGGTTAATGTTCAGAAAGTTGATAGGAGCCATGATCCAGAAGAAGAGTTTTTCGATGAGGTCTGAAAAGGAAGAACGAGACCAACAAATCGCGAATCCTCAACTTGCTGTTGGGAAGCAAAATTAGCTAACGGCTCGCCACTTAGAGTGGGCTGCTGGGGGTGGGGAGGGGATAAGCTCAAATCCTCTGTTTGTTCACAAACATCGAGCCGCCTATGCATCACCCGCGCTACCTATGATGCTCATAGCCTTCATGATCAAGCGCTTCGATGTATCTTCTCGGATCTACGTCGAACGCCTTCTTACAGCCCGGCGCGCAAAAGTAGTAAATATCTCCCTTATACTCGGATTTCCATTCAGCCGTAGCCTCATCTACCTCCATGTCGCATACAGGATCCTTCGCCATGTCGCCCATCATGCCTTCCTTCATCACCCTTCCTGAGAGCCTATCATCGATCGACAACTTTGCATCAGCCTCACGAACATTTCCATCTACAGACTATTTCATTAACCATTATAGTTCCAGCGCTTTCTTAATCCCGAGCTTATATGCGAATTAGCGGGTGAGGTATCGCTATCCCCAATTCCTCTACGACTTATAGGATCTTGATGGAATGTAATCGACTGATCTTTATTATTTGCGTGGCCGGTGGAGGGACTGATTAAGACCAAGAACGGTGCCTCTCACAATCTCTTGCCTAAATTTCATAGCCAGCCGCCCGCTTTCCAATTCGGAACGCCGAGGATTCGGTGCCAGTGTCGATGCGTAGGGAGACGGCGCTGGGTGGTATTTCCAGTGCCGTGCCCTCTTTACTGTTCATGGATGGTTCCGTGCGCGCCAGTGCTTTGCCGGATTCGTTCAGGGCCTCAATGATAAAGACGTCCAGGTTGCGGCGCGCAGGGCCGTCGATCCTGCTGCCCGTCTTCAGGAATTTCGATCCGTGACAGGGGCACTTGAAACGGTTGCTTCCAGCTGTCCACCTGTATAAACATCCGAGGTGGGTACACACTTTGTAGAGGGCGCACAGTCCGGGTTGCAGTGGGTAGGCTTCAGGCTGCCGAGGATCGGACGTCGTTTCTGGTCCGATGTTCACCAGCCAAAAGCGCCCATCAGCGAATTCCTTGGGTCCTGCATCCGGAAGGGGTGCCTCCTCAAGAGGTATGGTAAAAACTCCGTCGAATTCTTCCTTCCGGAAACGAGGTAAGGCAAACCAGATGACCGCGCCGCCTGATCCGGCCATGAACATCACCATGGAGATGCCCCACAAGTAATTGAGGAATTCTCTTCTGGTCAAGGAGACGGGAGACGGTGTTGTCTCAATAGCTGATTTTTGCATCATAGTTTGACACTCATCTTCTTATTGGGCGTCCAACGGATATTGCTTGGTGTGTGTAAAGTAAGTCATTTGATATGTGTCTCTCTCCTCGCCAGCCTTGCTCTCTACAGGCTCGATTTTCCCCTCTACATCTCTTTCATCCTGGGAAAACGGGCGCTTGAGCAAGGCATCTACGAATTTGACCTCTATGCCTCGAGGATATGGACAGACATGATCCCATCCTCGACTTTATACTCAAAGCGATCTAGAGGACGGGGTGGAGGGCCAGCAAGTACTGTGCCATCTTTGGCGTAGTGTCCATCATGGCAAGGGCAAAAGAAGTGATCGAGGTCTTCTCGCCACGAGTAGCGGCAGCTTAAATGCGTGCAAACGTTCGAGAAAACGTCGTATTTACCGGTGCTTTTGCGGATGACGTAGACCCCATAACTTATTGCGGTGGCTTCCCAGCCGATTTGCTTTGTTCTGGTGAATGTGAAGAGTGTGGGTTCTCCTTCGACCAATGCGTCCACTGGTCCAAGAGGTACCCACGAATCTGTGTTTGTCTTCTTCAATCCGGGCGATATCAGGAAGCCAATAGCCGGCAAGCCCAAGACGGCTGAGATGAGACCTCCCAAGATAGCAACCACGCCGGCAACAAAGCCTCTTCGTGAAATCTCTCGGTCGTGCGTCGGTCCGTTCATCATCTATTCCCATTCGACCACAGAACCTGGAGGTCCTGAGCCCTGTCTCCATTCATGCCTCGATACTCACACGTCAGGAAGGAATCCTGGGGCACCTTCGTAATATCATTATTACGGGCTTTCTCAGATGTGGGGAGCGTCATTTGGCGCAGCGAGGATAGGCTTTTCCTACGGCGAACTTGTGAGTGAACAAAGGTAATGGGCGTCCAACAGGGTGGATCGGGAATGTAGGCTTTGCTGTATTGTAAACGGCCTTTTTAATCAACCCTTGTAACAGACATGAACGAAGGCCCGCCACTTGACTTACTGGGCGAGCCTCCCATCGATTGGGGGGTACATGTAATCATGCCGCAATCTCTTGTCCGCGCATCAATTGGGCGTTGATAGCCACGATCACCGTGCTCAAGGACATGAACAAGGCTCCAATCGCTGGTGAAAGGAGAACTCCGATAGGTGCGAGCACACCGGCCGCCAGTGGTATCGCCATGACGTTGTAACCTGTCGCCCAGATCAGATTCTGGATCATCTTGCGATAACTGGCTCGGCTTAGGGAGAAGATCTTGACCACGTCCAGGGGGTTGCTCTTGACCAGGATGATATCAGCAGATTCGATGGCCACATCCGTCCCGCTGCCAATCGCAATACCGACGTCCGCGCGCGTGAGCGCCGGNNCTCGGCCACCTTCTGATCCTTATGCTCCGGGAGCACTTCGGCGAAATACTGGTCGATTTCCAATTCACGCGCTACGGATTTAGCGACGGCTTCGCTATCACCCGTAAGCATGGCCACCCCCACGCCCATCTCATGCAGGCGCTCGATGGCTCGTTTGCTCTCTGGACGGATGACATCTGCAAGCGCGAAACTGGCCACGACTCGATCCTCATGGATCAGATGGATCACACTCTGACCTCTCTCGCTGGCCTGACTCGCGAATTGCTCTAAGGATCCTTGGAGCGACAGGTCAAGCAGCTCAAGGAGCCGGGGACCGCCAACATAATTGTTATGGCCATTATAATAAGCTTGCACACCGCGCCCCTTGATGGCTTCGAACTCTGTGACAACCGGCAAAGACACGCCTCGTTCCTCAGCAGAGGTTCTGATGCCGCGTGCGATCGTGTGTTCTGAGTCTCCCTCGATGGCAGCGGCCAGGGCGAGAGCCCCGTCTGCAGACCAGCCATCAACGGTGGCGATATCGACCACGCCGAATTCACCCTTGGTCAGGGTTCCCGTCTTATCGAAGATGATGGTGTTGATCTCGCGTGCTTCTTCCAGCGCGAGGCGATCGCGCACCAGGATGCCATTATTGGCTCCCAGCGTCGTGGTGATAGCGACCACCAGCGGGATGGCGAGGCCGAGGGCATGCGGGCAAGCGATGACCAGCACGGTGGCAACGCGCGCAATGACGTCAACATTGAATCCGACGGCGACGGTCCATGCCACGGCCGTAAGTAGCGCGGCACCAATGGCGATGTAGAAAAGCCATCCAGCGGCTTTGTCTGCCAGGATTTGTGTGTTGGATTTGCTCTGTTGGGCTTCTTCCACGAGGCGCATGATGCCTGCGAGCGCAGTCTCGTCACCGGTAGCCTGCACTTGCACCCGCAGGCTGCCATCGCCATTGATGGAACCGCCAATGACTTGGCTGCCAGGTTCTTTCAACACTGGCTTCGATTCGCCTGTAATCATGGCCTCGTTGACGTTCGAAACGCCTTCCACCATCTGGCCGTCTGCTGGAATGCTGGCGCCAGGTCGAACCAGGATGAGATCCCCCGACTTGAGCTCGCTCGTCCTGACAACTTCCACCTCGCCGTCCGGCCTGATTCGTTCCGCAGTGTCGGGCATCAGCTTGGCGAGCTCATCCAGCGCGCCCGAGGCTTGCCGAACGCTGCGTATCTCGAGCCAATGCCCAAGCAACATGATGTCGATCAGCGTGACCAGTTCCCAGAAAAAGGTGGTGCTGGTCGGCAGGAATAATGCCGCCACGCTGTACACAAAGGCCACGCTGATCGCCAACGAGATGAGCATCATCATCCCAGGTTGCCGTTTCTTCAGCTCGGGTCTGGCCATTCTCAGGAAGGGTAAACCTCCATAGAAGAAGATGATGACCGAAAAAATGGGTGTGATCCAGTCACTCCCTGGAAATGCCGGCATTTCGAATCCGAGCGTGTCTTGAACGAACGGGCTGTACAGCAGAACGGGGATCGAGATCAGCGAACTGATCCAGAACCTTCTGCGGAACATTTGCTCGTGACCGGTATGATCCACGTGCTGCTCGTGATCCTCGTGTTCCACGGTCTTGGCTTCACCTACACCATGGTCCATCTCAGTTTGCATCTCTTGATGGGATCCATGCGGGTGATCAGGTTGGTGATCTGCGTAGGCATACGTCTCATCATGATTATGATTCTCGTGTTCCATGGTAGAACCTCCGGTTTTGATTTATAACCTGGATAAATGACTTCTCGCCGCCAATTGAAGCTATCTTACTTCGTCTTGCTCCCCAGGATTTGTAATTATGATTGTTATGGATGGTCTCTGGTCTTTTAATAGATCGCAGTTTTGAATGCATGAAGGATCGAATCTTTGATCTGTTCGATAAGGTCTTGATCTGCTTTTGTGATGGCGATCTCACTTTGATCCTCACTCCCGTATACGGTTAGGCTGAACTGCCTGCCATCACTGGCGTACACCATGAGGACGACTAATTGACAGCTGCAGGGGATTTCGCCATGACGTGGGCACGTTAGGTGATGAGCCGCGCAGGCGGATTGCAGATCGAAAGATCGAAACACATGTCCGCCCATCGCTCCAAGCGCCTTCTCTAGGGCGGGGACGGTTTCATCAACGCATATTCCAACCGAAAGGATATTCTGACCGAAACGCATCCTACTCCCCATTAGCTCTAAAGTTTTCCATTAAAAATCATATGGATTATGTCCTCACTCTTGAAATTTGTGAGGGGGCGTTTTGCTTATGATCCACACGCTCGAGGACCGGGAATTAGCGCATCCTCTGATGCGCCATTTGGCTTGTATCCAACTGGTCTCGTATCATACCTCGCTTTTGTCGACACGACACTGTCCTAATGGGGCCCCTCGGACCTTTGAATGGTGTGAAGAGAA
>JABAOH010089155.1_pt1 | contig 54489 bp, 49 predicted proteins | sample 7062181 | NCBI WGS metagenome assembly JABAOH01 (sample SAMN14538630, study PRJNA623070) | marine sediment metagenome | biome: marine biome [ENVO:00000428]; feature: marine pelagic biome [ENVO:01000023]; material: deep marine sediment [ENVO:00002113]; isolation source: pool of 5 deep marine... | reverse complement strand
CGGCCCAGATGGCACTTTTAAGACAGCCTCTACAAGCCTCACAATAGGTGGCGGGGAAAGCTTCAACAAAAGTAGTGCTGGGAACCCCGTATATCTCAAACCGATACAGATTGGGGCTCGACCGGCTCACGCCGTTTACGGCCGAATCCGCCGATTAGGCCAATCCAAGCAGAGATCCCGCGAACAAACAAACGAACGACCGTAATGAATAGTATTATCACGGTGGCAACCACCACCAGCAGCATCCAGCCCGAAAAAAAACGACCACCATGGTATCGCACCAGTCGAGCCCGCAACCGGCGCAGAAACCGTGCGCTCGGTTCGACTGGAACGAGGGCTTCCGCCAACCAGCGCTCTAAGTGCTTCTTATCGAGTTGTATCCGTTCAGTCTTTCCTGCCATGGATCGTCCTTCCGAAGAGGCCTCGATCTACCGATACGACGTTGAAACCACTTTGCTTCGAGACCTCACGGCGAGATTCTCCCCCAATCTAGACCTCACCCACATCTTCTTTAGTGTTCAACCTCTCAAGTACTCGGATATCCTCCCGAAGTGCAATCAAAGTCCTGTGATAGAGACTTTTTATCGCTCCTTCTGTTCGCCCCATGATTTCACCAATTTCGGCATTCGAGAGGCGCTCAACAAATTTCAAGATCAACAATTGTTGGCGATCATCTGGTAGGCTACGGACAGCCGTAAGGAGCATCGAATGCTCTTCCTTGACGATCGCCTCGATTTCTGGATGGTCGCTTACTTCTCCTACAGCGACATGGTCTTCCAGAGGCACAACCGGGCGTCGGCTTCGGTCTCTATGCCAGTTAGCCACAAGGTTGTGAGCAATGCGGTACAACCAGGCCGAAAAGGGTACACCCTTATCCTCGAAATTAGCCATGTGGTGTAGTGCGCGTTGGAAAACTCTTGCCGTCAAATCCTCCGCATCGTGATGATTTCCTGTGCGGTAATAGATATAGTTATAGATCCTCCGGATGTGTCGCTCGTAGAGCTCGCCGAAAGCTTCAGCGTCTGTCGCAGCTTGCTTGGCAAGCTCAAGGTCATCGACTTCGTGACGCACCATCAGAAAAATATCCTCTTGACGCGCCACTCATACGTGAAAACCCCGATTTTCATCGTTCGTTTCCCTAGGGGTTGCGCGATCCCATTTCCGCTTGGAATCCCGATCGACATACCGGCCTCCGCTCGATTGCAAAACACAAGTCGCCATCCGAGTATAGCATGGTTGCGATGGCTTGGTGCTATAATGCCCAAACGCAAGCCATGCAAACACTCCTCGCGTTGGATTTGGAAACCACAGGACTCAATCCCGATCGCGACACGATCATCGAGATCGGCGCCGTCCGGTTCCGCGGAACGCGCGTCGAAGAAGAATGGTCCACACTGGTCAACCCTGGTCGCCCCCTCGACCCAACCATCAAGGCTCTCACTGGAATCTCCGACGAGATGCTGGCCAACGCTCCGCGTCTGAACCAGATTCTGGGAGAATTTCGAGACTTCGTTGGCGATCTTCCAGTGCTGGGTCATAATGTCCGTTTCGATCTCAGTTTCCTACATCCAAGAGGGCTGCTACAGAATAACCCAACACTCGACACCTTCGACATCGCCTCCGTCTTGCTTCCCACAGCAGGAAGGTATAGCTTGGGCTCATTAGCAAGTGCGTTGGCCATACCTGTGCGCACGTCTCATCGGGCCTTGCAAGACGCCCAAACCACCCGCCTAATCTTTATGCGGCTTTATGAACGAGCACTCGAATTACCCCGGGAGGTTATCGAAGAAGTCAGTATCGCAGGGGCGGAAATCGAATGGGGTGCTGGCTGGTTATTCGATCTGGTGCTTGAGCAATTCGAGAGTGTGGAGAGTTCCACCGAACTTCCACGTAAAAAGCTCTCCTTTCTATTCACACCGCCGAGAAGTCATCCTGAACCTCTATCTCCAAGAGAACACCCGGAACCGCTCGATGTAGAGGAGATTGCAGCGATCCTGGAACCCGGCGGGTCTTTCGCTAAGAAATTCCCAGCTTACGAACACAGACCTCAACAGATCACGATGACGAGGGCGATTACTGAGGCGCTTTCAAAGAGCCGTCACCTGCTCGTGGAGGCGGGGACGGGAACGGGCAAATCAATGGCCTACCTGGTGCCTGCCCTCGCATGGGCGGCGAGTAACGGTGAACGTGTTGTCGTATCCACAAACACCATTAATCTTCAAGATCAACTCATCCACAAAGACATCCCCGACTTATGTGAAACCCTGGGGGTCGCGTATCGGGCCGCAGTTCTAAAGGGCCGTAGTAATTATCTGTGCCCGCGTCGCCTGGAGAGCATGCGTCAACTCGGACCACGCACCGCAGAGGAAATTCGTTTACTGGCCAAGATGCTCGTGTGGTTACACAATGGAGGTACGGGCGACCGTAGTGAGATCAACCTCTCATCGAGGGAGCTGGCAGTGTGGTCCAGTTTCTCAGCCGAGGGGGAAGATTGTTCCGCAGACGCATGTTTAGAGCATGTGGACGGTGCGTGCCCTTATTTCAAAGCCCATCTGCTAGCAGAAAATGCGCACGTCGTCGTCGTCAACCACGCACTTCTACTCGCCGACATTGCAACCGGGAACCGAGTGATCCCCGAATATAGATATTTAATCGTCGATGAGGCTCATCACCTCGAATCTGCCACTACAAGGGGGCTCAGCTTCCGGGTGAGCCAACGCGAAGTTCTTTACCTCCTTCGAGACCTTGGATCCCACAATTCCGGTTTACTTGGCCAGATCCTCGACATGGCGCGCAAAGAGTTTCCTGGAAATGATCTTTCAAGTGCGGAAGAAATAATGCGCTCCGTTTCCGAGAAGCTTAAGGATTGCACTCAACTGGCGAACAGCCTATTCGACGTACTCTCCGAATTCCTGAGCGTACAGCGTGAGGGGAAACCTGTGGGACCATATGGGCAGAGGATTCGCATCCTTCCAGCTTCACGAACGCTCCCAAAGTGGTCGGATGTCGAAATTGCCTGGGAGGGCATGCGCAACCCACTGGCGTCCATCGTCGATTCAGTATCAGGTTTTAGCGAGAGCCTTGATGACGTAGCAAGCTCGGTATCCGCAGAGAATCTGGCCACCGCGGTTCGAATATCACTTCGCAATCTCGAAGAGATCTACACCAATTTGGATCATATGATCTTCGAGCCAGATCCGCAGACGATCTATTGGATCGAAACACGGTTTGGATCGAACGAACTTTTATTTCATGCCGCCCCTCTGGACGTTGGACCGCTCATAGAGCGTTTCTTGTGGCACGAGAAAGAAGCAATTGTCATGACCTCGGCCACTTTAACCGTAGGCGGCGAATTCGAATACATTCAAGAACGGCTTAATGGCGAAGACGCAGACGTTTTGGCGCTCGGCTCACCTTTCGACTTCGAAACCTCCACTCTGTTGTACCTTATCGACGACATCCCAGAGCCGACCGATCGTAAAGGGTACCAACGTGCTGTCGAGAAAGCCCTGACAATGCTGTGCCGGGCAACTCGAGGACGCACGTTGGCTCTCTTCACCTCAAACGCTCAACTATATCAAACGGCGCGTGCCATCGCAGCCCCTTTAGGAAGGGAAGGTATCGAAGTATTCGAGCAAACCAGTGGAGCTTCACGCCACGCATTGCTTGAACGCTTTCGAACGACGGAGCAAGCAGTCCTTCTTGGTACCCGATCGTATTGGGAGGGTGTCGATGTACCCGGAGAAGCCCTCTCTGTTCTGGTTATCGTTCGTTTGCCATTCGACGTGCCTGATGATCCTATCATCGCAGCACGTGCCGAGACTTTCGAATCGCCTTTCCAAGACTACAATCTCCCTGAAGCAGTCTTGCGCTTTCGTCAGGGATTTGGACGCCTAATCCGCACACAATACGACCGAGGTATCGTCGTGATACTTGACCGCCGAGTGTTGTCTAAATCCTACGGAAGCGCGTTTCTTGATTCAATACCGCGCTGCACACTCCGGAAGGATCCTTTGGCAGACTTACCAGCCGCCGCTACTCGCTGGCTCGGTATCTAAAAGATCTGCTTCCTCACTGCAGGACAGGACTCAGTTCCTACAAAGGATCTCCACTCTTGCGCACCGACACAGATGCAATCCAATAGTACTATTTCCCCCCTCATTGCTATCGTGATAAATAAGATGTGGAATGAAGTGGTCTGACTTCGAACTTGGATTTCTTTGGCAGATGTTGGTAGACGAGACTTTCATGAGCGATATTACAGACCAGCAGCCCCTTCATGGGGCTGGCATCATTAAATCTTTAAGTTGAGTAACTTAGTCTTATTAAGGCTAGCCAAGGTAAGCGCCATTCACTATACCTGACAAGACAATTGCATCTCGTGGATGACATAGACGGAGGAGGTGGATCCACTGTGTGAGATGGTTGTGGCAACGGAGTAAGCATATGATTTTTGGTGCGGCCACTGACACTGGCAAAATACGCGAGAAGAACGAAGACAACTTCAGGGTTGATATAGATCTTAGCCTTTTTATCGTTGCGGACGGTATTGGAGGACATCTCGCTGGCGAAGTAGCTAGTTACATTGCTGTCGAAACGATCCAGGATTATCTGTCTACTCACATCCCCGACAATCATCTTCCACCTGAAGATATACTGCGCAACAGCATGAACGCCGCCCATGACGCGATACTGACCTCCGGTGGTGGCTTCGCTTCGAACTCGCGCATGGGAACGACCGCAGTCGTGGCCTGGATTCCACCGCCAGCCGACACCGCATGGGTTGCCCATGTCGGAGACAGCCGTGCCTATCTGATGCGCGGCGACAAACTCCGCCTCCTAACAGATGATCACACGCTCTATCTAGAAGCGTTAAGGGAGGGTGCACTTCCTAAGAACCCCAAGCTCTGGCCACCGCGCCAGGCCCTGAGCCAAGCCCTCGGAGCGAGCGATGTTATAAAACCCGACGTCTCGGGAGTCCCCCTGATGACCGGCGACCAGCTTCTGCTATGCACAGATGGTCTGACAGACATGATCCCGGAAGATGGTATCGGGATCTATCTTCAGATAGGGAAGACACCTCAAGAGACGTGCGAAACGCTCATTCAGATTGCAAACGCGAATGGGGGTGAAGACAACGTCACTGCCATCTTGATCGCGTTCGACTGAATACCACCACACTATTCGTCCACACCACGCTCCGCATGCAATGGGCGAGGAGGTGGCATCACACCTCAATGAAGACTTGAAGATCTAGATCAACGGGAGATCGATCCGTGGACGAACTACCGAGAGTCGTAGCCATTGGTGGTCCTTTACAAGGCCGCGAATACCCTGTCGATAATGTAATCTTCACCATGGGCCGGGGAAAAGCCAACAGCATGCAGATCCTGTGGGATGCCAGTATCTCACGGCGCCACGCGAGGATCCTGTTACATGCAGGATTGATGTGGTTGGAAGACCTTAGAAGTGTCAACGGTACATTCCTTCTAACTCCCGAAGGCAGGCAAATCAACCTCAAGCCGGGTGAGCCCCAGTTACTCCTGAATTCATCCACTTTCTCGTTGGGAAAGTTCGCTTGCTTTGAGGTTTTAGGGACGGTTGAATCAAGCTTCGAGGCGCATTGTGTGATTGAAGCGCAAGTAGATCGCTGGATACAAGATATGCAGGTCAGATTGGCCATGCTCCCGTCGGAAGACTGTAGCGAGCTACTGACAAAATGCGAACTGCTGGAAGAAAAGCTTCAAGCCGATCACCAAGTGGAAGATCCCTTACTCATTGTTGCGAGAGGCATCCAAAACATCTCGGAGACGCAGGCGGCGAAAACCGCTCAGCTCCAGATCTCGATCCAAGCTCCACCCCCGCTCCCAGAAGATTCTCCCCAAAACGGTGATCCTTCTCAGCTAATATCGCTCGTGAACCACCTGACGGCTATCATCAAAACCGGCCAGCTTAGAAGTGTGCCCGAGGATCTCGAAGCCCCAAGCTAAGTACATACGCCTCCCCCACCACGACTCCCTACACAAGACATGCTTGCTCCCCAAACGCATCGGCACCCAAGAACCTTAAAGCAATCTTTCTCAACTGATCAAAGGATCTACAATTGACGCCTGAAGCCCGCTAGGGCTATAATCCTCACATCACAAACCGAGGATAGAATTCGTGATCGATGTAAACGAGCTGCGAAGCGGTGTGACTTTCGAACTGGACGGAAACCTCTACAAGGTCATTGAGTACTCTCATCACAAGCCTGGTCGCGGTAAAGCAACCATTCGCACTAGAGTGCGAGACTTACGAACCGGCGCGCAGCTTGAGAAGTCATTCACCTCAGGGGACAAGGTCCAAGACATTCGTTTAGATCACCACATTGTCCAATATCTCTACACGGATGGTGACCTCTACCATTTCATGGATACCGAGACATACGAACAACCGGCGTTAAACGCCGCCTCACTCGATGAAGCAGTCCATTTCCTGACTGAGGGGCTGGAAGTCAAATTGACTTTTTATCAGGGGGAACCTTTGGACATCGAGCTACCAACCGCAGTCGACCTGAGAGTTACCCAAGCAGAGATGGCCGTTAAGGGCGACACTGCCACAGGAGCCAATAAGACGGTAACAACCGAAACTGGTCTCAAAGTTCAGGTACCTCTCTTTATTGAAACAGACGACATCATACGAGTCGACACACGGTCTGGAGCCTATGTCACGCGGGTATAATCCAAAGACACCACAGAATTATGCGCACACCTGCGGGTACTGAATGTCCCTTTTACTATGAAGATTTCCATCGCGGCCGCTCCAGGCAGGAATGCAGATTGATCGATCAAACTCCCGCTGGTGGGACATACACCCCTGATCTTTGTTCAAAATGCCGCATGCCGCGGATTATCATGGCAAACGCATGTCCGAACTTGCTATTCGAAGCTCGCGTAGCCTCTGGGTTTCTTGGTCTACGCAGGCGCGTCGAGATCTCAGCGACCTGTACCCGTACACTCGATGCTGTCGAGGTGCCTGAAATCGGATGTGGCCAGTGTCATCTCAATTTTCCTGATCTGCTCGTATCTGAGGACGAAGGGTGATCAAAACCCTATTAATAGATCTAGACGACACGCTCCTCGAGAACGACATGGAGCGTTTCCTACCAGCATATCTCCAAAAAATCGGTGAGCATTTCTCCAACCTTGCAGCTCCAGATCGCATCGCCAATCAGGTGATGGCAGGAACTTTGGCGATGATTCAGAATTTGGATCCTACACGCACATTGCAGGAGATTTTTGCTGAAATTTTCTACCCTTCTCTAGGCGTCTCTGAAGAACGTCTCCGCCCAAAGATCGACGAATTCTATACACAGGTTTTCCCCACCCTTCGAAGCTATACCGACCGTCGTGAGATTGCAAACCAGCTTGTGAAAGCTGTACGCAATGCTGGATTGGATATCGTCATCGCCACAAGTCCGCTTTTCCCACTCACCGCGATTGAACAACGCCTAGCCTGGGCTGGTCTGGATGTCGAGGCACATGAGTATGCACTCATTGCCAGCTACGAGACGTTCCACTTCGCCAAGCCACACACTGCATATTATGCCGAGATTCTGGGTCGACTTGGGACCTCTCCTCACGAGGCCGCCATGATCGGTAACGACATCTCCGACGACATGATTCCCGCACAAACAATGGGTATGGCCGTGTTCCACATCAGCCCCTCACCACGAGATTTTCCTGGGGGAGATTTACAAGACGCCATCTCCTGGCTTGAGGTCGCTCACACCCAATCACATCCTGAGGCCGTCGATGATCCCGAAGTTTTGCTTGCACGTCTCCGAGGCCACTTGGCCGCACTACTCAGCCTTTCGGATGGGTTGCGGGATCAAGATTGGTCCAAACGCCAGGGGGACGAGGAGTGGGCACCGAACGAGATCGTCTGTCACATGCGAGACGTGGAAAATGAGGTCAATCTTCCACGGGTGCGTTCAATCCTCACCCAGCATGAGCCGTATCTGTCCGCCTTCGATACAGACCAGTGGGCGGAAGAACGAGACTATCTCTGTCAATCCGGCCTTGAAGCCTTGAATGACTTCTCCGAAAGCCGCCTTCAAGTAATCGCTGAGTTGGCATCCCTCAAAGCCGACCGGTGGTCGCGACCGGCACGCCACTCTCTCTTCGGCCCTACTTCCCTGGCCGAAGTCTTGAGAATCGTCACAGATCACGACCTTCTCCACTTGGCACAATTGCGCTCCACACTGGCAATGATGTAAACGTGATAGACTTTATGCAGGAAGACTTACCGGCCAGTTACGTTTAAATTGCGTGCAATTTCGCCTCATCTTTACACACATTTGCGCGAAAGCTATAATCAACGGAACGGGGAAGTGCTGGAATTGGCAGACAGGCGTGACTTAGGATCACGTGCCCTCGGGCGTGAGGGTTCAAATCCCTCCTTCCCCACTCCTGCCGACTGCTCTTCCCAAATTATTCCAGACTGATCTGCTATCAGCGCGCACTATGCCTCGTGCGCCTGCCGGAGGCAGACCACGGGAGGATGGTGTCATTGAAAGTTGAGACAGAAGATCTCGAGAATCGTCAGGTCCAATTGACGGTAGAAGTGCCTGGGGAACGCGTCCAGGCCGCCATGAGGTCCGCCGCCCGTCGATTGAGTAAGCAAACGCGCATTCCTGGCTTTCGCCCGGGAAAAGCACCCTATGAGATTATCGTAGGTCGATTTGGCGAGGATTCGGTGTTTGAAGAGGCGCTGGACAACCTCGGTCAGGAGATTTATCGCCAGGCCTTAGAAGATTCGGCCATCGAGCCCTACGCACCAGGCACCTTGGAGGAAATTGTCAGCCGGGAACCGCTCGTTCTACGCTACATGGTTCCCCTCGCCCCCGATGTCGAACTTGGCGATTATAAGGAAGTTCGCATTCCCCATGACGATCCAGAAGTCACAGATGAAGAATTCGAGAAAGCCTTGGAAGATTTACGACAAAGTCGGGCTCTGATCGAACCAGCAGAACGAGCTGCTGAACTTTCTGATGTCGTCATCGCGGACATCAAAGCGGAATTGCGGGAACCTGAAGATGAAGAAGAGGCAGTCATACTGGACATGAAGGGCGTAGAAATACTTGTCGATGAGGCGACAGACTGGCCCATTCCTGGGATCGTTGCATACCTGGTTGGAGTCGAAGCGGATAATGAACGCGTCTTCGAGTACACTTTCCCAGAGGATTATCCTGTAGAAAGACTACGCCAGCGGACGGCCGATTTTCATCTCAAAGCCTTGGAGGTCAAATCCCGTCTCGTCCCGGAATGGTCGGACGATCTTGCCCAGAGCATAGGAGATTTTGAGGATCTGCTTGACCTACGTCTCAAACTGCGTGAGAGTATGCTCGAAAGTGCAAAGCATGATGTCGAGGCAAACTACGCCCAACAGGTCATTGAAACCGTCGTTAACGGTTCCACATTGGCTTACCCTCCTGTACTTCTAGATGAAGAAATTGAAGAATTGGTCTCGGACTTGAGCAGAAGACTCACTTCGCAAAACCTGACCCTCGACGATTATCTGAAAATCGAAGCTAAAACAAGGGAGGATTTGCGGGAAGAATTGCGGCCTCAGGCCGAAGAACGCCTTGCGCGGGCTCTGGTTTTGGGTAAATTAGTTGAGCTTGAGGAACTCGAGGTCGAGGAAGCAGAAATCAACGATAAGATTGATCAAATGGTACAGCCCTTCAAAGAACAAGCCGGTGAATTGCGGAAAGTCTTCGACAATCCGCAAGGTCGGCACCGGGTGCGCCTTGATCTTTTGACAGAAAAAGCGATTAACAGAATTGTCGCCATCTCAAAAGGAGAATGGGATCAGGCCAATCCGGAAACACTGGCGAACGAGGGCAAAGATAACACCGATACAACTGAGGAAAAGGAGTAAGGCATAAGATCATGAATACTTTGGATCCCAAAGCACTCATCCCCATGGTAATCGAGACAACCGGCCGTGGGGAACGAGCTTACGATATTTATTCTCTTCTCCTGCGCGAACGGATCATCTTCTTGGGGACACCGATCAACGATCAGGTCTCCAACCTGATCGTCGCTCAATTGCTCTATCTCGATCGTGAAGATCCTGATCGTCAGATTTACATGTACATCAATTGCCCGGGTGGTGGGATATACGCCGGACTTGCGATTTACGATACGATGCAGCAAGTGAAAGCACCCATCTCGACGGTCGCCGTGGGGGTCACGGCATCATTCGGGACCGTGCTCCTGAGTGCCGGCACGCAAGGCATGCGCTATGCATTACCTCACGCTACTATCCATCTACATCAACCGCTGGGTGGAGCTCAGGGTCAGGCTACAGATATCGAGATTCAAGCCAAGGAGATCTTGCGTCTTCGCGAGAAATTGAATACTATACTCGTGAAACACACGAAGCAATCACTAGATGTGATCGAACGAGACACCGAGCGCGACTTTTACATGGACGGAGCGGCGGCACAGGAATACGGGATCATCGATCACGTTCTGTATCCTTCCGACGAGCAGGAGGAGAAGGAAGAGGGGAAGAAAGGAAGTAAGTAGGAAGGAGATGTCGCCAAGACGACCGACGACTACAGACCTACGTCGGTGTTCCTTCTGTAGCCGGGAAGAGGAAGAGATTCAACGCCTCATTGCCGGCCCCGAAGGCGTATTCATCTGCAATGAATGCGTCGACCTTTGCCGCGACATCTTGGAAGGTGAAGGCCCGTGGGCATCTGGAAAGCCCCCTCTCACGGCGAAACCCCCGCTTTCACCTCAAGACCTCTATTCCCGTTTAGACGAGTACGTCGTCAGCCAGGACAACGCCAAGCGTGTCCTCTCGGTTGCCGTTTATAATCACTACAAGCGGATTGCTCATCGCGGCCGCACGGACGTCGAGCTTGAAAAAACCAATATCCTACTGGTCGGACCGACAGGCTGCGGTAAGACCTTGCTCGCCCAAACGCTTGCCAAAAGTTTGGATGTACCATTCTGCATCGCCGATGCAACCGCCCTCACCGAAGCCGGCTATGTGGGGGAAGATGTCGAGAATATACTTCTGCGCCTTCTACAGGCTGCCGAATTTAACGTTCCGCGCGCAGAACGTGGGATCGTCTATATCGACGAAATTGACAAGACTGCGCGCAAAACCGGAGACAACCCAAGCATCACTCGCGACGTTTCAGGTGAGGGAGTCCAACAAGCACTGTTGAAAATCATCGAGGGGGCCATCGTTAACGTTCCTCCTCAAGGCGGTCGCAAACATCCACAACAAGAGTTCATCCAGATCAACACGACCGACGTGCTCTTCATTTGCGGTGGCACCTTCGACAGCCTTCCTGAGATCATCGCCGAGCGCTTAGGAAAACGGGGGCGATTGGGTTTTACGGGCACGGTTACGGACGAGGAAGCCCTGAAGACGGATGAGAGCCTATTACTTCGCCACATCACACCTGACGATTTAATGCGCTATGGCATGATACCGGAACTCGTCGGGCGACTTCCTGTAGCCATCAGCATCGACCCTCTCGATGTCGACTCTCTGCGCGCAATCCTGACCAAACCGAAAAACGCCCTTGTACGGCAGTACCAACGTCTTCTCGAGATGGATGACGTCGAATTGGTTTTCTCGCCCGAATCGCTCAATACCGCAGCCGAATTAGCGATGGAGCGCGAGACGGGAGCGCGTGGACTGAGAGCCATTATCGAAGGCGCATTACTAGACGTCATGTATGAAATCCCATCACGACCAGAAATCCGCAAGGTTTCCGTCGATGCTGATGCCATCCGACGCGAGGGCAAACCACAACTGCTTGACGAGCAAGGACGTGAACTACCCATGATCGACAAGTCCCTGCCGGATGCCGCCTGAAAATCCCTTCTCTACTGGAAAAAAACCATGACGAAGTATGCTACGTTCTCTATCGTCGCCTATGATCCCCAGGATTCAGCATGGGGGATCGCAGTCGCCTCGAAGTTTCCGGCCGTTGGTGCCGTTGTTCCCTGGGCAGCGGCAGACATGGGTGCAGTGGCAACCCAGTCCTACGCCAACACGACCTTCGGACCAAGGGGACTCGAACTCATGGCCGCTGGGCGATCCGCTGAAGAGACTCTCGCTATACTGCTCGAGGACGATGACGAGCGGGAACTGAGGCAGGTGGGCCTCGTTGATGCACAAGGTAACGCCGCAACGTATACCGGGTCCGATTGCTTTGCGTGGGCCGGCGGTCGTACGGGCGAGAAGTATGCCCTCCAAGGAAATATCCTCACAGGCGTTGAAACCATCGACGCTATGGAGGCTTCCTTCCTGGAGACGGATGGAGATCTACCCGCCAGACTGCTCGCCTCCTTGCTCGCAGGAGATCGGGCCGGAGGTGACCGCCGAGGCCGCCAGAGCGCAGCGATCTTTATCGTTAAACCGCAGGGTGGGTACAGCGGGTTCAACGACCGATGGATCGACTATCGGGTCGACGATCATCCGGACCCAGTCCCGAAACTCCTCGACCTTGTGGAACTCCATCGCTTGTACTTTGGGAAGAGCCCAGAAGAGGAAGAACTGCTGATTGAAGGTGAGGTCGCTCAAACGCTGCAAGAGATCATGGTGCGCCTGGGATTCTATTCAGGGCCCATCAGCGGAACCTGCGACGAACAAACCCGAGAATCTTTACGCGGTTTCATTGGAAACGAGAATTTTGAAGACCGCACGAATTTCGAAGTAGGACGGATCGATCGACCAGTGTTCGAGTATCTCGTGCGTAAGTTCGAAAAGTGAACTCGAAGCGATTGATTATTGTCTCTCGCCTACACCTTTTCGTAGATTACCTGAACTGAAAAAGTTGAAGAATGAGCAGGGGTTTAATCGCATGCGTCCAGTGAATATCACGAGGGAGTTGAAATGCCGAAGCTTAGCCAGATCGTAGCTCTCGTGATCGACATGGATGGCGTCTTGATGCGCGGCGACTCAGCCTTGCCTGGCGTCATGTCGTTCTTTAAATTGTTGAGGGAACGCTCTCTGAAGTTTGTAATCGCAACCAACAATGCCACCACCTCCGCAGAGATGCTATGTGAGCGTCTCGCGCCTGTTGGCGTCAGAATTGAGCCCGAACAGGTGATCACATCTGGGATCGCTTCTGCCAGTTATCTTAAAGATCTGCTCCCACCGGGTTCCCAGATTTATGTAATCGGTGAGTCGCCACTACGCAAGGTGTTGAAGGCTGCTGGTTTTCATTTGACGGAGAGCGCCAACGACATTAAAGCCGTTGTGGTCGGCTTGGATCGGCAGTTGAACTGGGAAAAGTTAACCGAAGCCGCACTCGCTATCCAGGCGGGCGCAACATTTATAGCCACCAATCCTGATCTCAGCCTGCCTGTTGAGCGCGGCCAAGCGATCGGCACCGGTGCCATTCTCGCCGCCATCGAGGCAACTACGGGCGTGGCGCCCATCGTGATCGGGAAGCCCGAACCACACCTCTTTCAATACGCCCTCCAGCATCTCAAGACGAAGGCTGAAAACACGTTGGTCGTGGGTGATCGCTTCGAAACCGACGTCCTCGGTGGGAAAAAAGCAGGTATGCCAACGGCTCTCATTCTAACTGGCATCACCCAACGCCAAGATCTTTCCAGCGTGCACGTCAAGCCCGACTGGATTTTCGAGAACCTCGACGAACTCACCACAGCGTTGGATACTTCTGTATGATGGGACCCCTCCCCTCCATTTACGATCTGTCGCTGGATGAATTGAGACAAAAAATGCTCGATTTGGGTGAACCTGCGTACCGAGCAAATCAGTTGTGGTCGCATGTATATCGCCGCCTCGAGAATAATCCTGAGACACTATTGGATCTCCCTCGAAATCTGCGGACACGCTTGGCAGAGATCTTTGATTTCGCATCCCTTCGAGAAAAAGCGATCGTCGTCTCGCAAGATGAGCAAACGCAAAAGATCCTGTTTGAACTTCGTGACGGTGAGGAAATCGAATCTGTATTGATGCGCTATGAACAACGCGACACAGCTTGCATCTCCACACAGATCGGTTGCGCCATGGGTTGTCTGTTCTGCGCGACGGGTCATATGGGGTTTCAGCGAAACTTATCGAGCGCAGAAATTGTCGCCCAAGTTCTCCACTTGGCCAGAAACCTGGCAAACCAAGGGCAGCACCTCTCAAATATCGTCGTCATGGGCATGGGGGAACCGTTTCACAACTACGACGCAACGCTGGAGGCGATCGATCGACTGAACCACCCCGAAGGATTCAACTTCGGCGCCAGAAGGTTCACGATATCCACGGTGGGCCTTGTTCCTGCGATCGAACGATTCGCAACCGAGCGACGACAGATCAACCTGGCAGTATCCCTCCACGCGGCCACAAACTCCCTCCGAGATGCTTTATTGCCGGTCAACCAACGGTACCCTCTCGAAACGCTCATACCGGCTTGTCGGGAATTTGTCCGCCAAACAGGTCGGCGTATCACCTTCGAGTGGGTCCTCATTAGGGACATCAACGATGATCTCGACCAGGCCAATGCACTTGCAGATTTGATATCAGATTTGAACTGTCACGTTAACCTGATCCCCCTCAACCCGACACAAGGCTATACTGGGAAAGCGACCACGAAAGAAAATGCAGACCGTTTTTACCGTCTGCTCCTATCACGTGGTATTCCATGTACGTTACGCGCCCGCCGCGGAATTGATATCCAGGCAGGATGTGGTCAGCTGGCAACCTGGCGCCGTGACACAGTCCAGACGTAGAAGTTTCCTATTCTAAAGCGCTTACCAAACCAGCTGGTTGTAGTGACACCCTGGCTCTTGGACTACGTTTCCTCGCTTTTGCTTTACCTTTGCATCTCCGCTTACTTATGTCGCTCTCCCCCCATAAGAATCTCACCTTGTCAATGGACAACGGCAAAGGTATCATTGCTGAGAAGTAGAAATACATCTCAACATCGTTCCGGTCTGTTTCCAATCGGCTTTTCATTACCTTGCATCCATTGCATGAAATAAAGTGTATGCTATCTCCAATCGCGACTGAAAAATGATGACACAATCACGACTCGGTTTGAAGCATCGCATCAACAACGATGGCTATACGCAAATGGGGAGGGCGCCCCTGGAAACACAATTGACCACCGAGGCGGCGGTCAATAAAGGGGTTTAAACGTATAGAAGGACGATTAGATCGTCATACGCGGGCGAGACGCTTGATACACTTGGCGCACCACGTCTTCTGAACCATTCGTCCGGCTTCCATGACGCGTACCCTCTGCAAATTGGGTCGAAACTTGCGTTTGGTCGCCTTCATGGAGAAGCTTCGGCTATGTCCGAACTTCGTCGTCTTGCCACAATTTTCACACTTGGCCATCACTAAACCTTTTCAAGGAGACAAAGATCATAATTAACGGCAGAAATCTTACCACAGCTTTGAGGGCATATCAATTGTCTCTTGCCATCATGGAGGCATACTGGCATGACAGGTGAGACAACGTATTTAGGTCGGATTACCATCTCTCCGAAAGCAATCGCTACGATCGCATCGTCTGCTGCGTTGCAGTCCTATGGCGTCGTGGGCATGGCGTCAAAGAATCTCGTTGACGGCATTGCAAACGTTCTTGCCCGCGATCCAAGACATGGTGTGGAAGTGAAAGCCTTCGATGATCACATTATGATCGATATATTCGTGATCGTCGAATACGGAACGCGCATCTCCTCTGTGGCCGGAAGCGTCGCCAACGCAGTTCGCTATCAGGTGGAACGCGCAATTGGCATGCCAGTCTCCGCCGTTAACGTCCACGTGCAAGATTTACGTGTGAGTGACACGGATTGAATGTCGAAGGATGAGCTTGGATGAGTGAAGCTCCGCCAGGCATGGATGACGCCACCCGCCAGCGATTGATCGGCCGCTACCGTACGATCGACGGGAGGATGTTACGGCGTCTATCGTCTGCTAGTCTGACTTGGCTCCGAACCAATCAGCAATTGGTCAATTCCCTCAACGTCTTTCCTGTACCAGATGGAGATACCGGTACGAATATGGTCTTGACCATGCAAGCTGCGATGGACGAGATCACCATCGAGGGCAATCGGTCCATCGGCAAGACCGCCCAAGCCATCGCGCACGGTGCGCTGATGGGCGCACGCGGTAATTCGGGCGTTATCCTCTCCCAAATATGGCGTGGTTTCGCCCGTGTTCTGGGTGACCGCGAACGCATGGACGCTGAGACGCTAGTCGCCGCACTGGACGAGGCCCGAGAAATCGCGTACAAGGGCGTTGTGCGCCCTGTAGAAGGCACCATACTAACCGTATCGAAAGACATAGCAGCAGCTGCCGAGAAAGCTCTGGAAAATGGTGCCACCTCGGTATTCGAGATCTTGGAACAAATTGTTGAAGCGGCTGACGAGTCCGTCCAACGTACACCTGATCTCCTCCCGGTCCTCAAAGATGCCGGTGTGGTAGACAGTGGTGGAATGGGCTTGCATCTCATGCTCGAAGGTATGTTACGTGCCATCTGCCGTCTTCCACTGGATCAACCCGTTGCTGCTGTCCAGCCATTGAGCGCATTAGACTTGGATTCCGCCAGCGAAGCGATCGAGCCCGGACAGGATTGGGAAGTGGTCATTGATTTTCGTCCTGAAACACCCCTCGACGTTTCCACGTTTTATAGCGGCCTGGAGGAACTCGGCACCTCCATCCAAGTCGGAGAAGGAGACGGAATCTACCGCATGCATATTCACGTACCCGATAAAACGGAGTATGAACCAATCGAGTACATCAAGGGGATGGGTGTCATCACCAACATCGCGATAGAAAATCTCATGATCCAAACAGAAACGCAGACCAGCGAGCAAACCATCGAGAGTATTTTGCTTGAAACCATTGAACCGGGTGAAATCGCAGTCGTCGCAGTTGCACCCGGACACGGGATCGCTCGTGTTTTCGCCAGTCTGGGTGTGGCAGCGATTGTGGAAGGTGGACAGACGATGAATCCCAGCACCCAGGAAATACTGAACGCCTTTGAGAACCTTCCTACCGATAAGATCATCATCCTTCCTAACAACAAGAACATCATCATGGCGGCTAAACAAGCCGCCGAACTGACTGTGAAAAAAGTGGCCGTCATCCCTTGCGTCTCAGTACCCCAGGGCATCGCTGCACTCTTTGTGCTCGACCGCGAGGGCGAGTTTGAACAGATAGTCGAAAGGATGAACGCTGCACTAGACGAACTCCAATTCGCCGAATTGACGACCGCTACGCGGTCTGTCGAGATCGACGGTGTGCAAGTGGAAGAAGGACAAGTCATCGCGCTCCTTAACGGTCGACTGGCGAGCTCCGGCGACTCTCTAGAACAAGTCCTGTTGAAAACGATCTCCAGCGCAATCGAGGAAGAAGCAGAACTAATCACCCTGTATTACGGCGCCGATCTCAGCGCCATGCAAGCGAACCAATTAGCCGACAATGTGCGCAAGACGTATACTAAACAAGAAGTTGAGGTCGTCGAGGGTGATCAGCCCCATTATCAAATCATTCTGTCTATTGAGTGAGTATGGCTCGGATTCATATCATCACCGACAGTTCAGCACGTTTCACAATCCCAGGCCTCCCTGAACGGCATCAAATCACACTGGCGCCGATGAAAGTCAACTGTGGCGCACACACGATAGAGGACTGGCCGGATACCGATATGTCCGGCCTGCGTCCGGTACTCGACGAATGTCAGAGTATCCCCAGAGTAGAGCCATTTTCCGTCGATCAAATGGCCGCCCTTTATACGCAAGTTCAATCCGAAACGGATCAGATCCTCTCCATCCACACTTCCTCCGGCCTATGCGATGCCGTCGCCAATGCCCATACAGCGAGTCAACGATTCCTCGGCAGGACCAATATCCAGGTCATCGATTCGCAAACGAGCACGATTGGGTTAGGATTGCTCGTGCAAGCAGCGGCCGAGGCCGTCGCTCGCGGGGATGATTTCGAAGCCCTGATCCGTCTAATCCGGGGCATGATTCCACGACTCTACATGGTCTTTTTTCTCGATGACTTATTCTTCCTTGAGCAAAACGGGCTTATAAGTCGATCTCAGGCGATTCTGGGCAACATGTTAGGTATTATTCCCTTCTTAACCTTGGAAGAAGGACGCATGATTCCAATGGAAAAAGTGCGCACCAGATCGCGTGCCATCGAAAAGCTGATCGAATTCGTGCTCGAGTTCTCATCTGTCGAGCACCTCGCAATCCTGCAGGATAGCGCTCGACCTACCCACGAAAGCCTATCGATATCAGAGCGACTGAAAACGATCCATCCAGACGTTCCCATCACGACGACAAGCTACGGACCCTGTCTTTCCTCCTTTCTCGGCCTTGATAGTCTCGGCGTCGCAGTTCTGGAAGCGGAAGAGGATTCTCTGTGAGGGACACAAGCGCCAGGGTGGCCATCGTTACCGACAGCACCTCCGACATCCCGCTTGATCTGGCGAAATCCCTGGACATCGTGGTCGTGCCGGCGTTGCTGATGATTGAAGACAGCACCTTCCGTGATGGCATCGACCTTTCGAGAGAAGAATTCTATAGACGCCTTCCCAACATCTCCAAGCCTCCTTCAACAGCCGTACCCTCACCACTTGCGTTCGAGCAGGTCTATCGAGAACGACTCGATTCGGGCTATGAGCACTTGCTTTCCATACATCTATCACCCAAGCTGAGCGGGATGATCAACGTCGTCAACCAGGCCGCTGAAGCCTTCGGTGATCAAGTCTATATCTATGATAGCCAACAAGTCTCACTCGGCTTGGGTTTTCAGGCGATAGAAGCCGCACATGCGGCCATGGAAGGCTTGCCTCTTGAGCCCATTCTTGAAAGATTGCGAAAGATTCGAGAGAACGTCCGACTGATCGCCATGATTGACACCCAGGAATATCTATGGCGTAGTGGAAGGGTGAGTTGGTTATCTGCAAGTCTGGGCAAGATGTTGCGTATGCGCCTATTGGTGGAAGTTAAGCGCGGGGTAATAGAGCGGAGAGGTTTCGTTCGAACACGAGGAAAAGCTGTGCAGGATTTGATCTCCTTGGCGAGGTCTTGGGGATCCCTTAAACGTCTTGCCGTGCTTCACACCGCTGTTGCAGAGGAAGCCAGATCCTTGGCAGACCAACTTCGTTCACAGGTAACGACGCCTCCATTGGTCGTCGACGCGACGACCTTGCTAGGGGCGTATGTTGGTCCAGCCGCATTGGGTTTTGCGGGGTTGCTACAATAAGTCTGGCAAATTTCCAACTTCCCCTTTATAGTTAATCCGATGAATCCAGCACTCGAAAAACTTGCCAAGTATTTGCGTCTTGAGATAGAGCGCGGTTTTGACAATCGTGCCATTGTCGGGGGTCTTCACCGAATGCTTGACCCTTGGGAGGCCGAAGCACGCGATACGGATCTTCCAGAGAGCCTGATCGACGTTGTCATATCCCGGCTACGTGACTACCCTCAGCTTTCGGAAAACTCCCGAAAAGAAGCCTTGGTGGGGCTTGTCCGCCGACTCCAAAGTGAATTTCCAGACCTAACATTCCCTCCGATTTCAAAAGAACTGCCCTTAGATCCGACAGATCAGACGACACAGACAGAAACGGCGGCTCAACTACAGAGCACTGTCGTAGCGACAGATGAACCGCAACCAACCCTTGAAGCGGATACTATTGCGCCCGCTGTTTCAAAACCTGAATACCAAGAAGATGAACAACCGCAACCCAAGGTCGCTGATACAATCGAAACGAAGGAGCCATCCGCTGCCCTGAGTGCGCCACTGACAACAATCGCTGGCATCGGTCCCAAATCGGCGAAGACTCTGCGCAAATTAGACCTGGAAACACTCGGAGATCTTCTGTGGCATCTCCCTCGTCGGTACGATGATTACTCGCAGCTCAAGACAATAAACCGACTTTGGTATGGAGAAGAAGTCACCATTATCGGCACCGTCGACGAGATCAATCTGCGCGTGGTCCGCGATGGTCGCATGAAGCTGATCGAAGCCACTGTTAGTGACGGCACAGGATCCATGCGAGTAACATGGTTCAATCAGCCCTGGATCGCCGATCGCTTAAAGCCTGGACGCCCTGTTGTGCTCTCCGGGAAAGTCGATCAATACCTTGGCCGCCTGACGATGAACAGCCCAGAATGGGAGTTGCTTGAGCGCAAACAACTACACACCAATCGGATCGTACCCGTCTACCCACTAACCGCCGGCGTGTCGAGCAAGTGGTTGCGCAGGGTCATCCATTCAGTCGTCAATCGACTGGCACCGCAAGTGCTGGATCCGCTGCCGATCTCGATTCGAGAATCGGCTCAGCTGATGGTTTTAAGTCAAGCCTTGCAACAGATACACTTTCCCGACAACTGGGATCTTCTCCACGCAGCACAACACAGATTAGCATTTGACGAGATGTTCATGCTCCAGCTTGGTGTGCTGAGGCAAAAAAGGGAGTGGGAGCAGTTGAGCAGTTCACCGCTCCTTGTCGAGGATTCCTGGATTGAGAGTTTCAAAAACTCGCTGCCATACACACTAACGCAATCCCAGGAGACCGCCCTGCAAGACATCCGCACCGATCTCGCCTCTCCCAAACCCATGAATCGGCTACTTCAAGGTGATGTGGGGTCAGGTAAGACTGTGATCGCAGCAGCGGCAATCGGCATCACCGCCCGTAATGGTGCTCAATCCGCCATCATGGCACCTACGAGCATCCTCGCCGAGCAACATCACCTTACCCTTCTCGAGATCCTTCCCGCCAGCGCCGGTATCCCTAAAGAGAGAATCGGTCTTTTGCTTGGCGCAACCCCCGAAAAGGAGAAGCAATCGATTCGTGAGGGGCTCTCCGACGGAAGCCTACAAGTGGTCGTCGGAACCCATGCATTGCTCGAGGAACCGGTGGCATTCGCCCGGCTGGGACTTGCAATCATCGACGAGCAGCACCGTTTCGGCGTAGAGCAGCGAGCGACATTGCGCGAAAAAGGCGACAATCCTAACCTTCTCGTAATGACCGCCACACCAATCCCCAGATCACTGGCGCTCACCATTTACGGCGATCTCGATTTATCCGTGATTGACGAAATGCCTCCGGGGCGCATCCCTATCAAAACTCAAGTCATGCGTCCAAAAGAGCGTACCCGCGCACACCAATTTCTTATTACCCAAATTGAAGGCGATAAACAGGCCTTTATCATCTATCCCCTGGTTGAAGGCTCCGAAAAGATCCAAACTAAAGCAGCCGTGGATGAACATCAAAAATTACAAGAGGAGGTCTTCCCCAACTTCGATGTGGGTCTCTTGCATGGGCGCATGCGACCCGAGGAGAAAGAAAAGACCATGTCGAAATTCCGAGCCGGAGAGTTGGACGCCCTAGTCTCAACCTCTGTTGTCGAAGTTGGTGTCGATATTCCTAATGCAACCGTCATGCTTATTGAGGGCGCAAATCGTTTCGGTCTGGCACAATTGCATCAGTTCCGCGGTCGAGTTGGCCGCGGGCATCATCCCTCCTACTGCTTGCTCATCCCAGACACCGAAGATGATGCCGATAACGAGCGCTTGAATGCGATGGAAGCAACGAACGATGGATTCAAGCTCGCCGAACTCGATCTGGAACAACGCGGCCCGGGCGACTTTCTCGGAACCCGCCAATCTGGCTTTGCCGAATTACGCACGGCTCAAATCACAGATCTACAACTCATCGAGAAAGCTCGGAAGCACGCAAAAGCCCTTTTCGCTAGTGACCCCAATTTGATCCAACCTGAGCACAAACTGCTTGCCCAAGAAATGGACCGCTTCTGGACATCTGAGAAGGGAGAAATGAGCTAATGGTTCGAGCTGTGTTCCCTGGCACCTTCGACCCCGTCCATTATGGACACATCGATATTGCTCGACGCGCCATGCGGTTGTTTGACGAGCTGATTATCGCGGTGTACGACAAGCCACAAAAGAGCCTACTCTTCTCTCCGCAAGAACGACTCCAACTCATCCAAAAAGAATTTAAGGATGACGAGCAAATCAGCGCTACAACCTTTAGTGGCTTGATTGTCAATTTTTGCCAAGAGATAGATGCAAAGGTGATTGTTCGTGGACTACGTGTCTTTTCAGATTTTGAGCACGAATTCCGAATGGCTTTAGCAAATCATCGACTGGCACCAGAAATCGAAGTCATCGCCTTGATCACCAGTGAGGAGCACAGCTTTCTCACAGGAAGTACCGTCAAAGAGATCGCTTCCTTAGGAGGAGATGTCAGCAGTCTTGTTCCGAACCACGTTAGCGAGGCGCTTGAACGGCGTTTCAAAGAACTCGGTGACGACGGACCTAACGTCGTCCCCATAACCTCATTACGTGATTAAAGTGGGTTGACCTGAAGCGCCATTCGGTGTACGCTTCGGCCTGAACCTTGCAACAAAAAGCTTGCGGTCCAAATTGACCAGCAACGAGGACCGGAGGAAATAATGGACATCCTGCACCTGGTGGATCGGTTGGAGGAGTTATTCAATGAAAGCCGCCCGATACCGCTAACGCACAATGTAGTCGTCGACGAGGATCGAATGCTTGAGATCATCGATCAAATGCGCATCTCGATCCCGGATGAAGTCAAGAAAGCCCAGCAGGTGCTTGCCCAACGTGATCGTGTTTTAGCCCAGGCGCAGGAAGAGTCGAAGCGAACGGTGTCGCTCGCCAAGAAAAAAGCTGAAGATGTTGTCGCCCGAGATGCGATCGTCGAGGGTGCACAGGTACGAGCAGAGCAGATTCTTGCTCAGGCGCGAGCTGACGCTGAAATCATCCGGCGCGAAGCAGACGATTATATTATCGAAGCATTGGGCTCTCTCGAAGCGGAATTGATGCGCTTGATCAACCAAGCACGCAACGGCATCGCAAAACTCACCGCTGATATGCAGCAATTCATAGAGGAGGCGCCCGAGATTCTTGAAGGGGAAAAGAACCCGTCGGATCAGAAATGATCGCGTTTAACGTAGGAAAAAGTATTCGGGGCGGTTCGTGAACCGCCCCTGCTCATTTATGAAGGATGAAAGCCCTTACATAATCCGCTCGGTATGACATTCGGTAGGAAATTCTCTCTTCATGCTGTTCCCAGTCCAGTGTACAGTCACAGTACGGATTTCAAATCGCTGCGACTCGTTCCTCACCGAGATGCCACCCCTTTACAGTCAGTTCGCACTTTTCTCTAGTTTCTCTGTTTCACTCCCTTCTCTTTCGTGTGCATACACCCTGATCGCCTCTAGAAAGGCATGAAACAACGGATGGGGGCGGTTCGGACGGGAAAGAAACTCCGGGTGGAACTGGCTTCCGAGCATGAACGGATGATCACTCAACTCCGCAATTTCAACGAGTAACTTGTCGGGAGATAATCCCGAGAACACCATCCCGTGTTGACCAAGAATCTCTCGGTATGTATTGTTGAATTCAAACCGGTGGCGATGTCGTTCTTCGACGTGTGAGCACTTATATGCACGCTGCGCGACACTCCCAGGCAACAGTTCACATGGGTAGAGTCCCAACCGCATCGTGCCTCCCATGTCTCCTATGCCACGTTGCTCAGGAAGGAGGTCGATCACCGGGTGGGGTGTATTTCGATTGAACTCCGTCGAGTTAACATCGTCTGAGCCGAGCACGTAACGGCCAAACTCAATGACCATGACCTGCATCCCAAGACAGAGACCAAGATATGGCACCTTGTTTTCCCGAGCAAAGCGAGCGGCGGCGATCTTACCCTCGATACCGCGTGAGCCAAATCCTCCCGGTACAATTACACCATCCACAGAAGCGAGCACACCCATACCCTTGCCACGCTCCAGTTCCACGGAATGGATCCAGAGAATCTCCGCCTCCACGCCAACTGCCAGGGCCGCATGACGCATCGCTTCGCGCACGCTCATGTATGCATCCCGCAACTCAACGTACTTTCCCACCAACGCGATGCGAACCTTAGGTCGTTCACTACGCTCTATTGCGACCAATCGCTCCCATTCAGCCCACTTCGGTTTCTTCCTCGCCTCAAGGTTTAAACGTTTGAGGATGAACTCGCCTAATTGTTCATGCTCTAAGAGTAGTGGGACCTCATACAGGATTGGTGTCGTCGTTAATGGGATTACTGCGAAAGCCTCCACATCACAAAACAAAGCGATTTTCTCTCGTAGATCTTCCCCAACAACATAATCCGAGCGTGCAACGATGACATCCGGTTGAATTCCGATCGAGCGTAACTCCCGCACCGAGTGTTGCGTTGGCTTTGTTTTCAGTTCGCCCGTGGCACCGATGTGTGGCAACCAAGTCGTGTGCACGTACATCGTCTTTTCACGCCCAATGTCTGTACGCATTTGTCGCAAGGCCTCCAAGAACGGCAACGATTCGATGTCTCCTACCGTTCCGCCAACCTCGACGATTACAATCTCGGCCTTCGTGGTCCGCGAGACGAGGCCGATGCGTCGTTTTATCTCATTCGTGATGTGCGGGATGACTTGTATCGTGCCACCCAAGAAATCGCCTCTCCGCTCTTGGGCGATAACCTCGGAATAAATTTGACCTGTGGTGACGTTGCACACTTGATTGAGACTCGTATCTATAAATCGTTCATAATGCCCAAGATCCAGATCAGTTTCAGCGCCATCATCCAGAACGAAGACCTCACCATGCTGATACGGGCTCATCGTACCTGGATCCACGTTGATGTACGGGTCGAGCTTCTGAATGGATACTGTGAATCCTCTCTCTTTGAGCAGCTTCCCGATCGCCGCAGCCGTGACCCCCTTGCCCACAGAGCTGACGACGCCTCCTGTGACGAAAATATATCGTGTCATCCCGGCCTCCGGTTGAAAGGATTGGCGCTCTCTACCCACGTTAAACAGGTGGTGGGGAGACCTGATTGTGGTGATCTCCCCACCCTTTCGTTCTTCCAGACCAATGCAAGCATTGGTGTCCATTCATAACTCAACCATCTGCTCCAAGTCGTGTGCCGCCCGCCGCATTTCGAGGAACACCAGGCCTAATTTCGCGTTCTCCCGAGCAAGTACGGTGAGGACGGCTTCTTCGCCCACCGACATGAGGAGCACGTATCCCTGATCCCCGTGAATGTAGACTTCATCCAATAGTCCACGCCCTAATTCTGTAGAGATTCGCTCCCCCAGGCTCAACATCGCCGCCGACATGGCCGAGACTCGATCCTCTTCAACTCCAGCCGGCAATGAGGAGGCGATTGTAAGACCATCGACGCTAACGACTGCGGAAGCCTCAACATCAGGCGTTTTGCTTTGCAAATCCCGTAATCGATCGACCAATTGGTCGGTTCTGGATTTTGCCATGTACGTTGTCGTCCTCGGTATCAAGAACGCAAGAAGTCTACCATAGTGGAAAAAGCCGAGCAAGCACACCAACATTGGGAGCTTGTTNNTTGCGAGCCTCAACAGCAGTAATCTTCACGAAGTGGACTCGGATTGCCTCAGGGGTGAATTAAGACCAAGCACTTTCTGCGGGATTCTCTCAATAATGCAGCCCCAAATTTCCATTTCGCTTCCACCGCTGTGGGGAGTTGTCAGCTATGGGAGGTGCTCATACTAACTGACCTTGTTGAGCGGGCAATCGTCCTCGACAATGGGAATTACGAGCGGAGAAGATGCCCATGCGCAACGATTACGTGAATACGACTATTGATCGACGGCTCTTGATCTGAGGCGGGGAAGTTCATAAGTGTCTAGGTTCGTTTCGAGACGATCTTACTTCGTTTTCCTATGATAGAACTATTGAAGTAATCCGGGTATCAGATTCACAACCATTCGAGATTTCTCAAGATCCACCTCTACAATCACGGATTCGATGGCAGGTATTAAACATTCCTTGCCGGAGGCATCCCTAACGATATAGACGTCGTTCGCTCCGGTCTCAAGGATCTCCTCCACTTCCCCCAATCGCTCATCTTCTAGCGTGAATACCTCCAGCCCAATGATCTGCCAGTAATAATAGACACCATCTGGGAGCGGTTCGGTCTCTTCGAAGCGAATATAAAACACTTGCCCCCGCCACCTCTCCGCTGTGGTCCGATCATCACAGCCTTCAATGAAAAGGAGGAAGTCGCTTCCATGAGCCCGAAAAGCGCTTACGATCCCGTTCTCTTTTTCCGGACCGAAAAAGACTTGTGTGGCAGGATTGATACTGCGAATGAGGTCAGACAAGGCGGAAACTCTAAATCCCCCACGAACTCCATGAGGACGTACGACACGCCCGACAGCCAGATATTCCGGTGGCTGTCGGGCGTGACTTTCGCTCGAATCGCGATTCTTCGACTTCATCAAGGTCAGATGATGTCGAGTGAGACTCGCATTCCCCGGCGAGACGCAGAGACGCGCAGAAGCGTGCGCATGGCGTTGGCTACACGACCATTGCGCCCAATCACACGTCCCATATCTTCCTCCGCTACGCTGAGTGTGATACGAACATCCCGGCGTTGGCGGTACTCCATGACTTTAACTTCCGTGGGATCATCAACAAGGGATTTGGCGATGAATTCGATCAACGCTTTCATGATCTGCAATCCTCTACCCTTCTTCCGCTTCTTCCTCGTCGGAAGCGATCGCTTCAGAAGTATCTTCAGCTTCGGGTTCAGGCTTCTCCTCCGGAGCAGCCTCCTCGCTGACTTCCTCCTGCACAGCTTCTTCTGTGGGTTCTTCAGCAGCTTCCTCTTTAACCTCGGGTTCCGCTTCTTTAGCCTCAGCCACAGTTTCTTCTTTGGCCTCCGCTTTGGGAGCCTCCTTCGCCTTCTTTTTCTTTTTCTTGGTCTTCTTCTTGAGACGCTCTTCGATGAGATCATCTCTCCGCGTGCGAGGATCCACCTCAGATAGCGTCGATTCAGCTTCAGCGAGTAGGGTCTCTAATTTTTCGCCACCCTTAAATCGATCCCATCTCTCCCAGGTGCCTAATGGTTTGAGAACTTTTGTGACTGCATCAGAGGGTTGTGCACCATTCTTGAGCCAATGGAACAATCTAGCTTCGTCCACCTTCACCGTAGAAGGTTCCGTGCGAGGATTGTAGTGACCCAAAACTTCGAGAAACTTTCCGTCGCGTGGACTTTCCTTATCCGCGGCGACGATACGATAACTTGGTTGATGCCGGGCACCAACCCGGCGCAATCGTATACGGACCATCGTGTTTTTCTTTCTCCTATTGTATTTTCCTCGGTGCGCCTTGCAGAGAGGGATGTGCCAGGACGGTTGGCACACATCGCCTCGCGCGCCGAGGTTGCGACAGCGTTATCATAGCCAGGGTGTCAACCCCTTAACGCCACGCTTTCCAACTTTTTTAAAGACCCTTCGTACCTGGCGAAATTGACGCAGAAGTTGATTGACCTCCTGAACACTTGTCCCTGAGCCAGAGGCAATCCTCCGCTTTCTGCTTGCATTCAGCACATCAGGGTTTCGCCTTTCGAAGGATGTCATGGATTGAATTATAGCCTGTGTACGGAGTAATTGGTTCTCTGCAAATTGAGCATCAATTTGCTGGCTTCCGCTAAGCAGCCCTCCGGGCAACATATCGACGATCTTGCTTAAAGGTCCCATCCTTTGCATCATCGCCAATTGCTCGGTGAAGTCTTCGAAATCAAACTCACCCTGACGAATCCGATCGATCTGTTTCCCCGCCCGATCGACTTCAATTCCAGTTTCCGCTTTCTGGAGGAGGCCAAGCATGTCGCCTCTCCCAATGATCCTAGAAGCGAGACGGGATGGCTGATAGATCTCCAACGCCTCCTGCTCTTCGCCTACACCTAGGAACTTAATCGGCACCCCGGTGACAGCTCGCATCGAGATAGCCGCTCCACCTCGGGCATCGCCATCCATCTTCGTCAAGATCATCCCTGATAGCCCAAGTGGTTCCTGGAATCCTTTGGCGATGTTCACTGCCTCCTGACCCGTCATGGCATCGGCAACGAGCAGAATCTCAACGGGATCGATCCGATCCCTTATGGCGGACAATTCATCCATCATCAGCTGATCCAATTGCGATCGACCTGCAGTATCTAAGATTACCACGCTGGCTCCGCCCTTCGCTGCGGCGTCAATCCCTGACTTGCTCAGATCTGCCGGCGAGAGTCCTGGCTCGTAAAACATTGGAACATCAATTTCGTTGCCGAGCAGTTCCAGCTGTTCCACGGCTGCAGGGCGATACGGATCGGCTGCAATGAACCAGACCCGCTCTCCACGTCCTTTTAGCAGTTTTGCCAACTTGGCGGCGGTTGTTGTCTTCCCCGATCCCTGTAAACCGACCAACATGATAGAACGAGGTTTCTTACCATGTAGAGATAGCTTTCCTGGTTCTCCCAGGATCGCTACCAGTTCATCATAGAGTATACCGATCACGTGCTGAGTGGGGTTTAGCGCTCTAGAAACTTCCTCGCTCAAGGCGCGTGACCGTACGGCCGCCAAGATTTCCTTCACGACCCCATAGTGAACATCAGCCTCGAGAAGCGCAAGACGGATCTCTCTTAGGGCACTATCGACGTCTGCTGGCCGGAGTTTGCCTCGCTTGGCAAGCTTATGAAACACTCCCTGCAGGCGCTCCGCCAATGCTTCAAACATAAATGCTGCTCATCCCTTACATACAAGCCGCCGTGTCGGGCTGCATGTTCGCAGCGACCGACCGGCGGGGTCCTAGCCGCTCGATGCCTACAAACAGAAGGATTGTAGCCTTGAAAAGTTGGAGGGTCAAGGGGGTTCTGGTATCTAGGCGTCCAACCCAAGCAACCCTTCCCCTGCTTGCCGTGCCTGAGAGAGTGTTGCTTCCTCAAGTACCACCATGACAAGTCTTGGGGAGGGATTGTCTAAATCAGCACCGAAAAACCAAGCAAGTTTCCCGGTCTCAGATCCAGAAAATGCTTCCGCAGAGTAAGCTAAAACATTTCCATTCTCCCCCATCAGAGCCTCAAGAATGGACGAGCTGATCTCATGCGGAATAACTTCCGCCTCGGTATCAAGCGGAGATTGTTCCTGCCACGTTCCCTCAGTCGTGCTAATCTCGCGCACAACCTGCAAGGCTGGGAGGCTACCTGCCCGTAGGAAAGTTGCAAACGCCCGAGCCATCTGAAGCGGTGTAACGGTTACCGGTCCCTGGCCGATCGCCACCGCTCTCAAATCATCCACTCCTAGGGGCTCAGGAAAGGATTGGATCAGAACATGCTCGAGTCGGATCGAAGGCGAAACATCCAGTCCGAACCCTTTCACCATTTCAGACAGACCCTCACCACCAAGCATCTCACCGAGTTTTACGAAAGGGCCCGGACAACCCAGACGAAGTGCTCCGGCAAGAGTGTTCTCTCTCCCACTAAGGGATGTCTCCCGACAGGTTAATGTCGCACCTTGAACTTTGAAAGGTTCAGTCATACCAGAGACACGATCGTTGCTGTCAGCGACCTCCATGGCTTGCGCCCAAGCAAGCACAAATGGCGTCATGGCCATTCCTGGTTGATATCGCCCTTGCGTGGCTCGATTGAGAAGCGGTCCATCTTCACGCGTTGTTAGCGTGGCCCAGTCCTGCTCCAACCGATTCGGGTTAAAGGATGGCGACGAGACCATCGCAAGGATCTCCCCGCTCTTCGCGTCGAGGATTACGATTGAACCTTTGTGCCCGCTCAATGCTTCTGCGGCTGCCTTTTGGAGATTAGTGTCGATCGTGAGGCCAACGTCCAATCCATGAGGTGGGTTACCCCACAAAAGATGCGACCACCAGAGGTCGAGAGTCGGATGCCCTTCTTCGCCTCGTAAAACCAAATCCATCGAGCTCTCCACACCAGATTGACCATAGGAAAGAGAATTAAATCCAACAACCGTCACGGCCCAAGGGTCTGGATAGAGACGCTGAAAATCTCCTCTCTCACCGACAGATTCGGCCAGGACCTTCCCCAATCGATCGAGGATGCGACCCCGGAGGGTGTATAGTTCCGAGATGCCCCTCCTTGGATTGTCAGTCCGTGCGGTGAGAACGGACGCTCGATAGAGACTCCACCAGCCGAGTACGAGCGCCACTCCGACCCAGGCGCAGGTCAAGCCAATCTGGATGTTTCGAATTGGTCGCGCGAAGCTTTCAGAGCTTCCGCCACCGCCTGAAAGAAGGAGCAGAAACGATAAGGCCAATAAGCTGGTGACCAATGAGGAACCACCATACGAGACAAAAGGCAATGTAATCCCGGCGAGGGGTAACAATCGAATTGTCCCGCCAAGGATCAAGATCGATTGTAGACCGAATGCAACCGCCAACCCTGCTGCAAGGATCGTCGCAAACGGATCCCGGCTTCTCGCTGCAGCTCTTAAACCTCTAGCAACGAGTATCGCGAAAAGGGCGACAATACCTAGCCCTCCCAGCAAGCCCCATTCCTCGAGGACGGCAGCAAATACAAAATCAGAATGCACAACGGGCACAAATGTAGGAGCGCCGATACCCACACCCCTTCCAAAAACACCTCCTGATGCAATGGCGATGAGACCTTGTACCAATTGGTAAGAGCCTCCGATGGGATCTTGCCATGGATTGAGCCACGCCTCCGTGCGTATCCGCACAACATCGAGAAGACCGTAACCCAAACGAGCACCAATCACTGCCAACCCTACCGCAATGAAGAGAACCTGCCATCTCCGTGAGACGAGGTAAAGCAATACCGCCAGAATAACGAGGTACAGCATTCCTGTTCCCAGATCGCGTTGGACAACCAACAATACAACCGACAATCCCCAGATCACTATTAAAGGAACCAACGTCGGTATCCACGGAGGCGATCCCTCGGCCCATCGAAACGCAAGGTGATCCGCTAAATAGGAGGCCACGAATGCGATCAGCAATAATCGCAGGGGTTCCGAAGGTTGCAGGTAGATTCCACAGCAACCGAGCCATAAACGCGGTTCCACGCCTGAGGGGTTCGTTCCAAATATTAGCGTCAGAGCGGTTAGAGTTACACCAGCGATCAACCACAGGTAACGATAGCGTCGAAGCCATCGCAGGTCTGACGGCAACCGGAACACAAAAAGCATGGCGCAAGTCCCAACTATAAACCAACCTGTTTGGCGAAGTCCGAAATCTGGGGCTAACCTCCAGACTAGCAGCATCCCCCAACCAGCCAAGAGCGATCCAACAGGGAGCAGGACGGGATCGCGATGAGGACGCACTCGCCGTAACTCCCTCCTCAGAAGCCACACACATGTGAGCCATATGGGCAAGACGAGCAAGTGTAAAAAGCGCGATCCTAACGCCGACCACGATTGTTGTCGAACCACAGGAGCGATCAACATGGCGATCGCAATGAAAAGAAGAAAAGCGAACGCGAGGCCCAAGAGGCGGACCTCGCGCCGATCTATCTCTTCGATTCGATCAAGAAAGATAACGCTCGACAAGGATGGATAGCCTCCTACGTGTATCCGAGGGGATAAACTCTGGATTGGTGATTAAAGCATCCTTGAGAGCATCTCCACAATCACATTCCCATTCCTCTGTATGCTGTTCGAGAAGTAAGGCGATCGCTGATTGGGCCAACTTCGTATTGGCTTGTAACGTTTGGATTATACGCTCCACGGTGACGGGTTCCTCCGTCGTGTGCCATACATCGTAGTCTGTCACATGAGCCATACTGGCATAACACATTTCTGCTTCTCGTGCCAGGAATGCCTCTGGAGAACAGGTCATACCGATTATCGACATGCCCCAAGCTCGATAGGTGTTCGATTCAGCCTTGGTAGAAAAACGTGGCCCGGGGATTGTGATGAAAGTCCCACTATCGTGGACAACCCCGCCCGACTCCTCAACGCTTTTAACGAGCCGATTGGATAATACCGGACAAAATGGATCGGCGACATTCACATGGGCCACCAAGCCGTCCCCAAAGAAAGAGCGGTGGCGGCCTTCTGTCCTGTCGAAAAGTTGATCTGGGACAACGATATCTCCTGGTGCATAATCCTCACGCAACGATCCACATGCACTCACAGAGATTAAGTGCTTCACACCGAGCATCTTCATGGCATAGATATTTGCCCGATAATTAACCTCCGCAGGGGAATATATATGACCTTCACCATGCCGAGCGATAAAGGCGAAACGCTTCCCATTCAAATCTCCTATCACCACAGAGGAACTCGGATTACCAAACGGTGTATCGAGTTCAACGACCTCCACCTGTATGGCATTCTGCATCGCGTACAAGCCCGATCCGCCGAGTATTCCAAGAACTGGTGATGTCTCCATTGAGCCTCCAAGATTCAATTGCGCGCTATCTTAGCACAGGTATTGCAACTTGTCAGGAATGCATGAGGATGCTCCGTACCTGATCGATCGGTTAATGACCATCACCCGATCGAATTACTTACAAAAGGTGAGCTTTCTATTAAATAAATTCGTGAGAATATGGCTTATTCTTCAATTGTTGTCTGTTTTGGGGGATCAGCAAAGGGACCTGTTACGAACTTCAACGAAACTCTACCCAGTTCAATTCGATCACCATGGGTTACGACGAGTGGCACTTCAACGGGAATGTCATTGACTCTTGTGCCGTTCCGAGAGCCTAAATCCTCCACCCACCACTGACCCTTATAAAAGGACAATCGTGCATGATGTGAAGAGATTGTGTCATCTGCTATCGTGATCGAGTTCTCAGGTGTTCGTCCGACGAGATTGACTTCCGTAAGACGGAATTGACGCACCTCCGAGTCCTGCTCCTGAAGGTGAAGATGTGCAAGTGGAATCTGCTGTGAAAATAGACTTGCGCTGCGAAGGTCCCGCCATAAGTAAATAAGGATAGCAGCAAAGAACGCATAAAGTGTTAACGCCATCAACAACCTGAGTGCAAGGAGCAGGGTTGCTGCGCTCATTGGTCTGTATCTCTATGCCAGTTTGACGTTCGAGTAGGCTGGTCTCCAGCGGGCCGCGGTGGAAAAGGTGGGATATAGGAGGAAGTCTCCTCCGGTGGACCACTTGGGTCTTCCCCGTAGACGAGATTTATATCCGCGATTCTGATGACGTCGCCAGGCTGAAGGATATGTTGATTTATTGAGCGATTGTTGACACGTGTGCCGGAGGTAGAACCGAGATCAAAGAGCACGTAGCGTGAATCACGTGCACGAATCTGAGCATGGGTTCTTGAAACGTGTGGATCATCGAGAATCAAATGATTGTCGAGGCGGCGTCCAATATTGATAACCGGTTGATCTAATGGATAATGGCGGGATCCACCTACAACGAGATATGCACCAGAGGGGATCCCACCTCGCTCTGAATTCTCCTCCTGTGTAATTGCCTGTGTGAACTCAACGGGGCTACTACTATGCCATGCTACAACCCGCACCTCACGTCTAGACAAAGTCGGGTCGGCAGCCAGTGTGACTTGTGGTTCTCGCGAAAGTCTGTAATCGTTCGTCCGGGCAACCTCCAGCAGACCAGAAGCTAGATCATCGTGCAACCCAGGTGCATGCTTTAGCAAGGCATCAACGTCCTGAGGATTGAATGTCAGAGCAAATTGATCAGGGGCAAAGGGCTGATCCGACTCACTATAGCGGACACCGTCATCCATGGCTCGTGCGAGTTGACTTGCGATAGAAGCGGGTTGAATTTCAACCCCCAGTAAACGACTCAGCGAATCTTCGACGAGCTTCTCTATCTGTTTCTCTAATCGGTGTAAGTGACTCTTCATTACTAAATTCCGCTTTCGGCAGGTCGCTTCCTGTCTACTGGCGATGACGGATCCTGCTCTGCGGAATCTTCTAGCCTAACGATCTTCAGATTAAGGGGCGTTGGACGATCGCGGGTTTCGGGAGGTTTGGGAGTGGGTTCGTAGCGTGGTGTTACATCAGGCGGGCCACCAGGATCTTCGCCATAAATCAACTCGATCTTCGCTAGTTTGATCAAGTCCCCCGGCTTTAATTCTTGTTCCTTAATTAATCGCCCGTTGACTTTCGTACCGACAGTAGACTCTAAATCAACGATCTTATACCGCCCGCTATGCGCCCTGAGTTGTGCGTGTCGCCTTGAGATATGGCGATCATCCAAGACCAAATCGTTGTCGACCAAACGCCCTATCGTGACGATTGGCTTGGTGAGCGGGAAGTGTTTCTTCCCCTCTACTACGAGGAAGGCACCCAGGGCGGGTTGATCTGGCGCTAACATCCCTTCGGGCTCTTCAGGACGCTCAAATTCGGACGGATCACTGCTGTGCCAGGCAATTACACGTACTTCCCCCCTGGGGAGTGTTGGATCCGTGGCTAAGGTGATGTGAGGCTCGCGCGTAACGAGAAAGTCGCTCTTTTCAAGCGCCCCCTTCAGATCGAGCGCAACTTCTCTCTGCACCTCTGGCGTTGCTCCGTGCAGTTCACCTGTCTCGCGAGGGTGGATGCTTAGCGTATATTGGTCAGGTGCAAAGGACTGACCCTCGTTGTCTGAGCGCGCGGTAGCTAAGATTTCTTTTGCCAAGTGATTGGAGAGTGTGTTAATCGAGAAATTTCGCCAGGGTAATCGGGTTACGCTGGTTCGAATTGCTGAACGTATTGCCCGTTCGAGTGTTATGAGGCGCTTATCCATGTCAAGATTATAAGTCACTCTATGATATTGACCAAGTGATAATCTGTACTATCAACCGGGACGCATCCTCCAGTTTTATACCATGGTATGGCTATGGCCACAAACACGATCCGCGCTGCGATATGATCCACCGTCCCCTTCGTCGTGGTGGTAACATATAATACTATATACATGCAAGGGGACGGGCATGAACAATACATCATCAAACAAGACGCAAGAATCGACCTTCGAGGAGATTGAACATACTGCCGATTGGGCGTTGCGGGTGCGAGGAAAGACAGCTCCAGCATTGTTCCGCAACGCTGCGTTTGGAATGCTCCAACTTATACAGGCCAAGCCCGAATCAACGAGGAGCAAGAAACGCAATATTGAGCTAGAAGCATTCGATAACGAGAGCTTGCTGGTAACCTGGCTGGAAGAACTGCTCTTCCACATTGAAACACGGAATGTAACCTTTCTAAACATCCACATAGAGCACCTAGACGAAACTCATTTGTCAGCTGTGCTCGAAGAAACACCCCTGGTGGATCTGAAGAAAGAGATCAAGGCTGTGACTTATCATAATCTGGAAATCATCTCAACCGAAGAGGGTTTGGAGACGACCGTGGTGTTTGATGTATAGTAGGAGGTAGGCCATGATCCGTAAACAAGATTTTACTAAGATTAGTGATGTCCTTTGGGAAATTCCGAAAGATTTTCGTGAGGGAATGCGTGTACCAGTGCGCCTCTTTGCGGATGAAAGGATTCTCGAGGCCTCACTGGGCGATCGATCCCTTGTGCAGTCGGTAAACGCGGCGACGCTACCAGGTTTGGTCGGCCAAGTAGTCGTCATGCCAGATGTCCATCAAGGCTATGGATTCCCTATCGGGGGAGTGGCTGCTACCAGACTTCCAGATGGTGTGATCTCACCGGGTGGAATCGGCTACGACATTAATTGCGGCGTACGCTTGCTAACGAGCCGCATCTCAGCTGAGGAGATCGAACCCTGGTTGGGTGATCTAGCAAATTCGCTCTATGCACATTGCCCTAGTGGGGTTGGCGTGAAGGGCAGTGTACGACTGAGTGCCAAGCAGCTTGACAAGGTTTGTCGCCACGGATCGGAATGGGCTTTAAAGAATGGGTTTGCAAGGCCAGAGGACGTAGTACGTACGGAGGAAGGTGGTCGTATCGACGCCGCCGATCCTACATTCGTGAGCGACAGGGCTAAACAACGAGGGCGCCCTCAATTGGGCACCCTCGGTGCAGGCAACCACTTCATCGAAGTCGATCTAATCGAACAAGTATTCCATCCGGATGCCGCTCGTGCAATGGGACTACAAGAAGGAAACCTTGCGTTGCAGATCCATTGCGGTTCGCGCGGATTTGGGCATCAAATTTGCTCGGATTATGTACGCGAACTTCAGGGCGCCGTAAGACGCCTCAACATCAATCTCCCAGACCGCGAACTCGTTTGCGCTCCCCTCAACTCACCAGAGGGTAAACGCTATTACGCAGCCATGGCATGTGCAGCCAATTACGCCTTTGCGAACCGGCAAGTCCTCACTCATCACGCTCGAAACGCATTCGAGGAAGCGCTAGCAGGTAAGGTAAAAGACTGGGATCTACACCAGGTCTATGACATCGCCCACAACATAGGAAAGATCGAGGAGCACGTGATCGACGGAGAAAGGATGACCGTCTGCGTGCACCGTAAAGGAGCCACTCGTGCTTTTGGACCCGGCTTCGAGGGTCTCCCCGACGAGTACAGAGAACTAGGTCAACCCGTCTTAGTCCCAGGTAGTATGGGAACTGCCTCCTGGGTGCTGATGGGTACCGAGAAGAGCATGACACTTGCTTTTGGCTCCACCTGTCATGGAGCGGGAAGAACCATGAGCCGCAAGAAAGCCAAACGCTCCGTGCGTGGCGATCAATTGCTCGGCGAACTTGAAAGACGTGGCATCCGAGTGCGTGCTGGTTCCATGCCCGGTCTCGCTGAGGAAGCTCCGCAAGCTTACAAGGACGTGGACGCGGTGATTGAGGTGGTCACGAAAGCGGGCATAGCCGCAAAGGTGGCCCGATTACGACCACTGGCTGTCATTAAGGGCTAATCGAAAGCGTCCTCGAGTACGAAAACAGGGCTCACCAGTGGATGTGCCCTGTTTGTCGTGGGAGCTCAACAGCGCAGCTGCAAGGAAACTACTCACCATTCCCTGGGAAAAGGCGCACGAACCTCCTTTTACCTACACGCATAATTTGACCGTCTACGAGTTCAAGCACGCCATCCGGGTCTTCAATCACGGTGTCGTCAAGCCGAACCCCTCGCTGCTTGACAAGACGCCGTGCTTCACTCTTACTCTTCACCAACCCAGCTTTCAGCATGACATCGACCACCGATGACCCTGTTTCGACATGTAACTCAAGCATCTCGGAGGGCGCCTCACCTTCCTGGAAGACTTGACGAAATGCTGCCTCCGCTGGTTCAACCGCCTGCTCACCATAGTAAACTTCAAGGATCTCACGTGCAAGCCGCATCTTGATGTCGCGGGGGTGTAGTTTCCCAGATTCAAGTTCCTCCTCAATTGCAGAGATCTCGGCCGGCGTCCAACGCGTGACCAGACGGAAGTAATCTCCCATCGCAGAATCCGGAATACTCATGACCTTGCCATACATGTCCTCAGCGGTGGTGTTCAAAGGGATGTGGTTGCCAAGTGATTTGCTCATCTTTACCACACCATCCGTCCCTGGAAGGATGCCCAGGATGATGGCGATATTTGGCTTCTCACCCAGCACCTCCATCAACTTTCTCGCTGCAGTGACGATATTGAAGAGCTGATCCGACCCCCCGATTTGCACGTCGGCCTTCAAGTGGAAGGCATCATAACCTTGCATCAAGGCGTAGAAGAACTCGTGTAAATAGATCGGATCTTCTGCCTCCCACCGTTTGCGGAAAGATTCGCGGGAAAGGAATTGCTGGATCGTGAAGTTCGCGGCCAGTTCTATCAGATCCTTGAAAGTGAGTGGGGATAGCCAAGTATCGTTGTATTCAATGCGAGTTCGCTCTGGATCAAGGAGCCTGAAAGCCTGTTCGGCATACGTTTCTGCATTCTGTAAAGCCTGCTCCAGGCTCAATTGTGCCCTTACCTTGTCCTTGTCTGAGGGATCGCCTACGAGAGAGGTAAAGCGGCCGATAACAAAGATCACATCGTGTCCCAAATCCTGGAATTGGCGCATCTTTCGCATCGGAACTGTGTGGCCAAGATGTAAATCGGAGGTACGTGGATCGAATCCGCAATAAACTCGCAGCGGACGTTTCTCCTTTTGAGCCTCGTGCAAACGATCCTTTAGCTCCTTCGCCATCGCTTGCTTGAGAGCCTCGTCGCCATATTCAGTCCCTTGCATGAGCAATTCAACTTGATCTTCAAGCGTTAACTTCACCACATGTCACGCTCCTTCACGGACCCGAAAAAACACGCTGCGTGGGCTGCACGGCCCACGCATTTGTCGTAACAAAAACTGTCTTTGAAAATAAAATCGATCACAAAACGCATGGCGCGCAGGGATTCTCGAGATTGGGGCGGGATTCGCCCCCAGGATAGATATATCGACGAGCCCTGACATTCGCATGCATTTTCGTCTTGCGGCTATCTTACCACAAGATGAGGAACCCACTCAATGACACCCTTCCTTCGCATGGTGACAACCTAAATAGCGATATCCAAGTCTTGCGGTCTAGGCGCATGAGCTCTGTCTTTCTCCATACAATATGCGCATAAAGCTAGCTTGTTTGGATCAAACCGGTCCCTGATATCGCCGGCAAATCCAAGCGCCCTCAATGAATTCTGGAGGGGATAATCCTGCATGTTGTCGAATTATGCCCGCTAGCCGATCTCCCCCTTCGACACCTATGTTCATCTCTCCCCTTGAGCGGAAAGTGAGGCGATGTGCAGTTTGAAAATGGAATAATCGCCCTTCCCCTCGAACTAGAATTCTCCATCCTCTTCCAGTGGGTATCGCCCACAACGATTCGATGTCATTGAAATCCAGTTCAACCTTACGAATCGGGCTTTGGTAAGAGACGCTTTCTGGCGTGATACGAATAGAAGTCCGCCGATCGACCCAATTACCAAACGAAATCAAAACCGCTATGAGAAACAATGTGAAAAAGATGACAAGCGAGAATATTGAGATCCCCTTCGTCCTCCTGAGCACAAATATCATCGCCACTCCAATGAGGAGCGTAGTGATCCAGGCCAATAGCTCGCCTCTCCTCACGGTTGGATGCGGGCGAAAAATCTCCGGTGCGTGAATGGAATTCGCTGCTTGAAGGAAATCGGGGGGATCGTGCACGATTATTCTTTCCGTCCTCCATGGACCGATTATTTCCAAAGAGCAGAAATCTGAGGAGACTTTATCGGGGGGATTATTTCTCTTTCGACTACGACGCTCCCAATACACGCTGGAAGCTGTTCATAATCTTTTCAACCGCATGGTCGTCAATCCAATAATGCACAACAAGCCGCATGCGGCGCTCGTCAGACGGTCTGATCTTGATCCCCTCTTCCGACAACGCCTGGGCAAGCGTATAGGGGTCCACCTGCGCCTCTGTTTCGAGGCGGAGGAAAATCATATTGGTCCTAGGAGGATCCGTCAACAGAGTTACTCCAGGGAGCTTGCGCAGCTCCTCGGCTAGCTTCCTCGCACGTTTATGGTCATCAACCATTCGGGACGTCAAGTTCTCAAGCGCCACAATCCCCGCCGCGGCAATTACTCCAACCTGACGCATTCCACCACCCAGAGCTTTACGTATCCTGTACACTTTGTGGATGAACGCTTTATCACCACAGATCACGCTTCCAACTGGAGCGCACAGCCCTTTTGACAGACAGAACGTTACCGAATCCACAGGCTCGGTTAGGTCTGAGACCGGAACGTCAAGAGCTGCAGATGCGTTGAAGATGCGAGCGCCATCCAGGTGTGTTTTCAATCCATGTCTGCGGGCCAGTTCCCCTGCTTGGCGCGTGTATTCCACAGTTAAAGGGACCCCGCCGCAGATGTTGTGTGTGTTTTCGAGCGCCAACAGACGGCTTACGGGGTAATGAGGGTTGTCTGGGCGAATCGCAGCCTCAATCGCCTCGAGATCCAAGGTGCCATCAGTCTGGTTGGGAATGGGGCGCGGGTGAACGCCACCGAAAGATGCAATCCCTCCTGCCTCATTGATGAACGTATGCGATTTGTCACCTAGAATGACTTCGTCCCCGCGATCGCAGTGGGCGAGGATGGACGCAAGGTTTCCCATGGTACCCGAGGGAACGAACAAAGCCGCTTCCTTCCCAAGGAGATCAGCGGCCATGGTCTGCAGGCGATTTACCGTCGGATCTTCGCCGTACACATCATCGCCAAGCTCTGCGTGCGCCATCGCCTCCCGCATCTCTGGGGTCGGGTGTGTGACCGTATCGGAACGTAAATCGATCCATTCCATCGGTGACGCTCCTCTCAACTTCTACGGATATCTTGCAGGACGGCTTCCAACTCTGGCGGCAATGGGACCTCGAACCTACGTGGGGAGTCTTCACCCGGCAGGCAAAAGCTCAATGCGGATGCGTGAAGGAACTGGCGGTGGAGGTCAAGATCTTTGTCTCGCCGACCGTATGTCGGATCACCTACGACTGGGCACCCTAGGAAAGCAAGATGAAGGCGTATCTGATGCGTCCGCCCTGTCAGAGGTTGCACTTCTAACAAAGCGTATTGATCGAACTGCTCCTGCGTTTGATAAATCGTGATCGCCTCTCGACCTTTGCCGATGGGGACTACAGCCATTCGCTTCCTGTGGTGGGGGTCTCTACCGATAGGGGCTTCGATTCTTCCTGTGGGAGTGGGAGGATGTCCCTTGACGAGCGCGAGATATATCTTTTCCACCTCGCGGTCTTTAAACTGTCTTTGAAGCGCCCGGTGTGCCGTATCGTCTTTCGCTAAGATAATCAAACCGGATGTGTTCTTATCCAACCGATGAACAACACCAGGCCGCAATTCACCACCAACGCCTCTGAGATCTGGAGCATGGGCGAGGATTGCTTGCACAAGTGTGCCCGTGCTGTGCCCTGCTGAAGGATGGACAACCATCCCCGCGGGTTTATTGACCAGAATAAGATCCTTGTTTTCAAAAACGATGTCGAGTGGAATAGGTTCAGGTTTGAGACTGACTTGTTTTGGAGCAGGAATTCTTACCTCGACCTGCTCACCCCCTTCGAGTTGAAAACCGGGCTTGGTGATGACACGCCCGTTCACACGAACCAAACCACGCCGGACTAATTGCTGAAGCTGAGTTCGAGACTGATCTGAAACTTGGTCGACCAGAGACAGGTCTAGCCTACCTCCGGGAGCTTGGGCCTCGAAATGAACTTGCTTTTCTGTCACTCCTGGGAGCGCTCTAATTCTAGAGCGCTATCCTTCCCTTCTTGTTCTAGCGCTTGATCCCCTTCTACTGCCTCAGCTCGCGCACGGCGTTCATCAACCCACATGGCAGCGATGAGAATGGCAACACCGATCGATACACTAGCATCGGCCACATTGAACACCGGGAAAGTGCCCACTGAGAATAAATCGGTCACCCGATTATCATGGATGAGACGATCGATCAGATTGCCGATTGCACCTCCCAACTGGAGGGCGAGGGCGAAGCGAACAGCTACATGACGGCGAGGTACGCGCGGAAAATAATACAGAATTGCTAACGACACCACGACTGCGATGATCGCAAATAAGAACCCAGCTTGAGGAAATAGGCCAAACGCTGCGCCTGTATTACTCCAATGGACAACACGTACGAACTTTGAAAGCCATGGAATTGGCATCCATGTCTCACCAACTTGCAAGTGAGTTCGCACCAGGAATTTCGTCAGTTGGTCAAGAGCGACTACCACACCAGCGATACCAAGTAGCTCGAGATAATCTCGTGCTTTCGACAATGAATCCTCCTAATCTTCATTTTCTGAGCATAAAACACCGAAGATGGATTGTACCTTATTGATTCCGACTTGCGAAGTGCAGTCTCCACTGGCTGGGGACCTGAAAGATCTCTGCCAGATGGTCAACTGCAAATACCTCGCACACCATATTAACCGAAGATCTTGATCTAAGAGAGCGATCAAACTTCGCTTTCAAGAATCGCAACGGTTAACTCTTCACCATCAAATTCGTGCTTCTCAGAAGCCGCACCGGTGGGACGTTCTGATTTAGTCAACGAACGCCCAAGCGTCTCGCCCACGATATAGTCACGATGTTCTTCAATCGCAGCTTCAAGTCGAGAGCTCGCCAAAAATTCGATATGGATTTGTGAGTCGACTTGGAGTGAGGCCTGCTTTCGCAAGTCTTGTACGCGTCGGACGAACTCCCGCGCGAGTCCTTCCAACTCCAGTTCGGGCGTCAATTCCATCACCAGAGCCGTGACGTACGCACCCTCGGCCACGGCTGAGTAACCTTCGTGAGCGTCGATCTGAACCTCCACTTCATCTGGCAAGATTTCGACCTTCTCACCCTCAACGACTACCTGGAAAGACGATCCTTTCAATAGTAGTTGCGATGCAATCTCGTCCCGTCTTACCGCATCCAGATTCTGGATGGCCTTCCGGATCGCAGGAAATTGTGCACCATATTTTTGGCCTAATTGCTTAGGTAAAGGTCTTAATCGGAAGGTGGCAGCCTCTGTGACTGCGTCGAGAAGACGGATATTCTTCACATTGAGTTCCTCTCGCAGCAATTCGGCATGCCGACGGATAGCCTCCGCTTCACGCTTCGAGCCGACGAAAAAAGCTGCCTCTTCGAGAGGCTGGCGTAACTTTTGGTTCGCCTGATTGCGAGCAGCATGACCGAGTGAAACCAGACGCATCACCAATGCCATATCCGCACTCAATTCTTCATCGATGGCATCATCCTCGACCTCCGGCCAATCGCAGTGATGGACGCTCTCGGGCGCCATAGGATCGACACTGCGGACTAGATTCTGATGCATCGCTTCGGTCACGAAGGGGACAAAGGGTGCCAACAATCGAGAGAGTGTAACCAACACCTGGTATAAGGTGGTGTAGGCGGAGTTCTTATCCGCATCGGAATCCTCACTCGCGCCCGCCTTGACCCAGAATCTTCTACGACTACGTCTTAAATACCAATTGCTGAGATCATCCAAAAATTGGTTGACAGCATTTGACGCCACGTCTGGTTCATAGACTTCCAGATGGGAGGTCACATGAGCGACCAGTTGGTTGAGTCGAGAAAGGATCCAGCGATCCAGGTCGCTCTTGGAAAGCGCCTGTTTCTTATCGGGCAGCCAGCCATCAATGTTGGCGTAAGTGACAAAGAATGAGTAGACGTTCCAAAGTGGGATCAGGAATTGGCGGCGAACCTCATCGGCACGATGGTAACCAAAGAGTAAGTCTCTTTCAGGTCGTTGATTGCTATAAAGCCAACGCATCACATCGACGCCCATCCTGTCTGCGGCCTCATTGAACTCTATCGCGTTGCCCCAAGATTTGTGCATCGCACGGCCATCCTCTGCCAGTAGAGTTCCATACGTGAACACATGCTTGAATGGTGCCCGTCGCTCGAGGATCGTGCTCATTGCCAAGAGGCTGTAGAACCAATTGCGAAATTGTCCAGGAAAGCTTTCGCTGATCCAATCAGCCGGGAACCACTTCTCCCAATACGAGCGGTCTGAGTTGTATGAAAGCGTACTCATGCCAACGACGCCAGCGTCCAACCAAGGATTACCTACGTCTGGGATGCGCTTTACACGTTCTCCACATCGGTTGCATTCAATTTCCACAGCGTCGATATAAGGTCGATGCGGCGAATGGCCCTCAAAGACATCCCAACCAGACACTGCGCGTGCTCGTAGCTCCTCCTTGCTGCCAATCACTTCGAAATTACCGCAAGAAGCACATTCCCAGATCGGCAATGTAAGTCCCCAATAGCGCTTCTTGGAGATCATCCAGTCATGCATGTTGCGCAGCCAATCCAACTCGCGCTCGTAACCGAACGAGGGATACCAATGGGTCTCATTGACCACAACCTCCATGATCTGGTAGCGAAGATTGCGAACTTTCTCTTTCTCGGTGACTTGCTCGTAAGCTTTACCCAATTGTTCACCCATTGAGATAAACCATTCATCCACCAACCGAAAAACCAATTCTTCATTGCAGCGCCAACATACCGGATAACGGTGTGTGTAATCCTCCAAACGATAGGCGAGATTCTTTTCCGTCAGATTCTCGAAAATCGGCTGTGTCACGTCATTCACGTGCATACCGCTTAACCATCCNNCTTGCTGAGAACAAAGTCTTCCGCTCCGCAACCTGGCGCAATATGCACGATGCCAGTTCCTTCCTCCTCCCCGACTTCATCCCACAGAATGACACGATGCGCTTCTGGTGACCCGCTATTAATCTGTGCCGGGAGTTCGTCAAACGGACCGTGATAGGTCCAGCCTTCCATCTCCTCACCGCGCAACTCTTTTTCGATCTCATACTCTCCCTCAAGCATGTGAACTGTGCCGCGACTGAGGTAAAAAACTTCCTCGCCCTGCCTGACTCGCACGTAGATTAGGTCTGAACCCACCGCCGCGGCGACATTACTGGTCAATGTCCATGGTGTTGTCGTCCAGATCAATAAGCTCTCACCTGGGCGGTCCTTCAATGGGAAACGTAACGTGATGCTTGGATGGGTGAGTTCCTGATAACCCTCCGTGACGATCTCGTGTTGACTGAGCCCGGTTCCGCAGCGCCAACACCAGGGCATGACATCGGTGCCTTTATAAATCCAACCTCGATCGTGGCAAGATTTAAGCACAGCCCAGATGGTGTAGTTGTTCTCATCAGAAAATGTGAAGTATGATCCGCCGAGTTCCGGCATACCTAAGTGACCGACGAGATATTCAACGCTACCGCCAACTAACCCTTGCGGACCTTCGAGCGTGAGAGTTTGCATCGGATTCTTCCCCATCTTCTCGCTCAACATTCGCAAAGTTGCCGGATCGTTCCATTCCATCCAATACCCAAGGCGGATGCTTTGCTCGGTCTGAACGGCAGCGAAATTAAGTACACGCTGCTTACACAGGATGACAAACTTATCCAAGCCATATTCCTCGATGTCTCGCTTGGATTTGAATCCCATGTCTCTCTCGACATTCACTTCCACCCACAAGCCCTGGCAATCAAATCCGTTTTGGTAACGAGTGTGATGTCCCTGCATGCTCTTAAAACGGTGGAATAGATCCTTGTACATCCGTCCCCAACCGTGATGCACTCCCATTGGGTTATTCGCTGTTATAGGTCCGTCAATGAAGGACCAGCGTGGTCCTTCACGTCGGAGGGTTTGAAGCTTATGAAAAATCTCCTCTTCAGCCCAGAATTTAAGTATCTCGTGTTCTTGGGCAACAAAGTCGATCTGACTGGGTATGGGTTTGAACATATTCCACCTCATGCGTCCAGCGCAATGACTAAACGCTTGTTGATCGCCCCTTTACTCTTGTAATCCACAATCCGGATCCTACCGACTTCTTTCGTATTGGCAACGTGTGTACCACCGTCAGCCTGAAGATCCAATCCTTCGATTTCCACCACGCGAACCTCTTTAATAGCCGCCGGAAGGAGGTTGATTTTCGTCCGAATTAGGTCGGGGATCTCAAACGCTTCTGCACGTGGCAGAATGGCGGTGGTCACAGGTCGTGCGGCGGCGACTTCCAGATTGATTTTCTCTTCGATCTCATCCACGAGCTCTCTTCGCATGGTTTCGAATTCGAAGTCCATTCTTGCGCGCAAAGGCTCCATGTTCCCTCCAGTTACGCTGGCGCCATAGTCTCGCCAGATGACACCACAAAGAATGTGTAAAGCTGTATGAACGCGCATCAACTGGTATCGCCGCTTCCAGTCGATCTCACCCTCAAGCCTGGAACTCACCTCGGGAGGTTCCTCTTCAACCTTATGCCAAACCTGACCGTCTTTTCTCCGCACATTCGATACGCGCCAGGTTTGATCTCCCATTCGAAGTACACCTTGATCACTCGGTTGCCCTCCTCCAGCCGGATAGAAAGCTGTGCGATCCAACGCCACACCGTGCTCTGAAACCATTGTCACATCGGCTTCGAACTTCGTAAGGTAAGAATCTTGGTGATATAGTAGTTCGGTCACAGCTTTTCCTCCCCATCCAAATAAAAACCCCCGTCCCTGACAGGGACGAGAGTTGATTGTTCTCCCGCGGTACCACCCTGATTCCCGCCAATGACGGGCACTCAAACGGGCACGTCCTTTGAAGAGGATTATACCCGCGCTCTTGATAACGATGAGCGAATCCGGCTTCCTTAATGGCGGGAACCCCGTGTTCAGGTCGCAGCTCCGGAGGGATTTTCCACCCGCCAGGCTGCCCCGGCTCTCACTATCCCGGGTTCGCTTTCAACCCTACAGGGGTGTACTCGTCTCCATCATCGCCGATGGATATGACAGATTTTGAAAAATTATGCCATAAGCAAACTATGTGGTCAATGACGGCTGTGAAACCCTCGTTTTGCACCACGCGAAACACCAGGGAATTTATTGGATCGATTTTCTCGCGAACATTCCCTCTCCCCCGATGGGGGAGAGGGGGCCTGTTTTTTGCCCTTGAAAGACCTTCTTTCAGAAGCCAGGAGTATACTCGTCAATGACCGAGGATCTCGACCGTGCGCGCTCGGGATTGGTGGATGAGTCGTCGATCCGAAAAATACGATAACAGTCCTTCGGCCTCATCTCGATACCTACGCATGCGAGCATCCTTGGCTTTCCATGTTCGATTTAACTGGTTGAGCACCAGCCTACTATCGCCACGAACCTCTATTTGCACTTTGCTGGAGTCGAGTACTTCCCTGTTCAAATACTCTAAGACAGCTTTCAAACCGGCTATCAAAGTCTGGTACTCTGCCTCGTTATTCGTACCGTGCCCCAATCTCAAGCGAACAGGTCCGATTGCCTTCTTGCCTTTATGTTGGATTCGATACGAACCATAACTTTGGCCCGGATTCCCACGACTTCCACCGTCAAATACAAGGATTATTTCTTCCATCGATTGTTCCTATGACCGTCAGGAGAAAGGTAACAAAGCCCACAATCTTTGAGCTTGAATCACTTTTCCCCATACCAGTGCTGGAGCAGGGCCATCATGTTGCGCAAGTGAAGTTCTTCAGCTAAGCCGTTCAGCAGTATTCTGCTCTTCCCACAGGATTCCACATCAATCGTCCTGAGGTACGACTCTGGATCTCGTCGTCTTCCAGCTTTGTGGACATGGCGCCTGATCGTCGAAAGGTAATTGAGATTATCTTTTACAGCAGCCTGGACCTCGCCCCTCAAGATTACTTCACCATGTCCTTGAATGAGATTTTCCAGTTTTATCTTTGGAATACGCTTCATTGTCTCGACCATCACATCGTAGTCACCATCTAGTAAGTACGGCAACGGCATCATGATGTCGCCTGCGAAGAGCACACGATCTTCTACGATCAGTACACCGATACCATCCTCGCTGTGACCGGGGAGGTGCATCAACTGCAGAGTTCGTTTCCCCACCCGTATACTAATCCCACCATCATCGAAAACAACGTCCGGAAGGACCAGATTGACATCCAATAATTCCCGGTTCTGCCTTTGAGCCGTTTCTAACGCGGTGCGGCCTCTGGTATTAAGCAATTGGCGACAACGCTCGTGGCCAACGATAATGGCACGCGGAAACCTACAATTTCCAAGACTGTGATCGGCGTGGTAGTGCGTGTTGATCACATAGCGGACCGGGCTTTGGAGCCGACCTTCGATAAACTCTTGAATTTCTTGGGTTTCATCAGGGTATGCCAGAGTGTCGATCAACACTGACCAATCGGGTCCCACGACTGCGCCAGCATTGACCTGCGCGTAGAGTTCGCTGGTGAATAGATAAACATCGTCAGCGACTCGTTCACGAACCATGCTCCCTCCGGAACTGTAAAACAGCGCTCGGAAGCATAGCATATGGAAGAGCCCGATGTCAAGATTACTTTACATAATTGAGCTTTTTAAAGTATTGGCAGCCTCTCCAAGTCGCTCGAGAGGCACGATGCTGTGCTCGTCAGCCGCCCTGCAGGAGAGCTCCGCACCCCCTTGCTCTAAACTACGTTTACCGACCGTTACCCGCAATGCACAACCGATCAGGTCCGCGTCTGCGAATTTCACTCCCGAAGAGACCTCTCGATCGTCGTAGAGTACTGTGAGCCCTGCGTTTTCCAACGCCACAAGAGCTTGAGCCGCTGCCTCAGGCGCGCGCAGATCAACCAGATGAACTTCGAAGGGTGACAAGCTTACCGGCCATGCGATACCTGCTTCATACCTGGACACATCGATCACAGCCGCCATGATTGGCTCCAAATACATGCTACCCAAGCCGATGGTTCCTACCTGCCCAACTCCGTGTACGTCGGTAAAACGGAAGGCGTTCCTGATACTCCGCCAACCCCCAAGAAAAATCGCTCGTTGAGGTACTAAATGACCCTCACAATGCACACACTTATCGCCCTCGCGCGCCTGGGCCACGTCATCCAAAAGGGTGACTTCAAAATCGCGGGGATAATTGACACCTGTGAGATGGAATCCATGTTCATTAGCTCCAGTAATAAAGTTCGTTCCGGACTTGATGGATACATCCCCAACAACCAATACTCCATTTTGATCCGGTCGAGAACTTATTTCCAATCCAATTGGGCTTGCATACCCTGGTTCCGCACCGGTATTACGAATTTCAATTTCACTGGCAAGGTCCAGAGATTGACTCCCCAGAAGATGCGTGAGCTTGGGGATACTGATCTCTAAGTCTCCACGCAAGATCACGAAGACCAGTCGTCTGTCTTGAGTAGTTAGGAATACGGCTTTCAATGTCTTCGATACAGGAACGTTAAAGAATTTCGACAGTTCCTCGATGGTATCAGCGCCCGGGGTGGCGATCCGGGTTGGTTCATCAAGTGTATCAGTGGTCAGGCTAGAACGGCTGAATCGCGCAACTTGCTGGTTTGCCGCATAATCACAAGAGGAACATACCAGGAGCACTTCTGGCCCAGATTCTTGATAATGCGCCCACCCAACGCTGTCCGGTTGCCATTCCAATTTCTTTGGGGTTAGGCCCGAAGAACGAAGCCACACTCCGGTTCTCGCGAGCCATTCTTTCTGCTGGGAGTCACTCTCTTCCTCATTTTCCACCGCATGCAACCATTGCATCGAAGCAGCCCATTGAGGGCGGGATAGGTCGAGTGATGCAGAAGATAACCGGATCGCACGACGTGAATAAAGGCGAATGGGCAACTGTCGATAGGATTGGACCTCACCTGAAATCAGATCCAACCAACTGGCAAGCGAATCCCCAGGTGGCACAACCAAAGGCTGGGCGTCATCCAAAGCCATTCTTAAGCCATGGACCATGTTCTCGACCACCCGCACGCCTAACGGCAGGAGGACTAGCCGATCCCTTGTGGACCGGACCAGCGCAGCTCGCAAAGCTAGCCCTGTCAGCCCATCGAAATCTGAAGGCGCCTGGCGCAAGGTTCGACCGAAAAGTTGACTCATCCGCATCGAGGCCTCCCAAGAAGTTCGAACTGTCATACCACATATTATGACCCACATACAGCACAAGTGTGANNGACATACGAAGATTGCATTACGAAGTCAACATCGATTCCGGCAATTTGCTTTTGCAATATGGAATTAACTCATCAATGACTGGAGGGATGTTCTGCGATATCACGTTGATTAAACCCGAATCCGACTCGCTCCCCCTGGCTTGCTCAATCGCTATTTGTGACGAGGGGTCAGAGGTCAGGGGGTCTGGAAAGATCGGATGGCGTTGGGGTCGGGTGGACGAAGAAGCCTCGTCGTCCCCGGAAAATGATGTAATTGGTTTCCCCTGGGTGGATCAATAAGTGGGCATTAAAGGACCGTCCGATGAAATCAACCCGCACTTCATACGGCCCGGCGGGTAGATCACTGATCACAAAATTCTCGTTATGGTGTTGATCCGGATGGACTGTTCCTGGCGCGTACGTCCAAACGTCCCATTGCTGTCCGCTGACGACCGATTTGATTTGAACTTGATACTCCGGCATAAGATTCCCGTAGGTATCGGTGATACGTCCAGCCAGGACCGCCCAGCCTTCAGGTGGCACCATCCATAATTCGGGATTGCGGGTGTTGAAGTAGCTATTTTCCCCAAGGCGAACCTCGAAGTGTAAATGAGGTCCTTCCGATTCTCCCGTAGACCCGACGGTTCCAATCTGTTCCCCTGTTTCGACACGTTGTCCATTCCACACGACGATCGATTGGAGATGGGCATATACGGTATATAGCTCCTCCCCTTGATATCCAAAATCGTGACGGATAGCCACTGCTAAACCATAGGGGTCTGAAGGATCTTCTACGCCTCGATAAAGACCATAACCCGTCCAAATGACCTCACCAGAGGCCGCAGCCAATACCGGAGCACCGCGATCCGCACCCAGATCAACACCCGTATGAACGGGCTGATCGCCAAAATGGGTATTCCCGTATCGATAAAACGGGTGTGGCCAATTGACCTGACCAGAAGGGATCGGGCGTGCGAAGTAGAAATGGTCTTGAGGGTTTAGCGCCCATGGGATTGGATAAGGAGGTGGACGCCACGCGAGTTCAGGGCTCGGAGCGACTGTAGGAAGGCTTAGAGGCAGTGGGGTTCGCGCAGGACCAACGAGCGAGATTTCTTGCGTCGCAGGTGTGGCGGTAGACGTAGGTTGTACGGTGGGTGGGGGAACATTCTGAACTGGGGAGATATCGTCCGGCAAGGTTTCATCCAACCCCGACCTACAAGAACCAAGAGAAATCACTGCACAGGTCCATGCTAAACAAAAGAGCAGGTGGTGTCGTTTCATGGTGTATCGGTCGGAGTGGGCATGGTAATTTGAGTAGGAGTTGGTGAGGGTGTTCGCCAACGCCACCACCAGGGCGTCGCGGTTGGTCGAGGAGTTCGAGTGGGGGTCCTCGTAGGAGTACGAAAAGGCGTGGGCGTAACGAGTGCGGAGGCGGGATAAAACTCCAGCATCGCCCCTGTCCAATCCAAACCGTCCGTGCGAACAAATTCATTATAGCGAGCGCCTGGATGAAACGTCCGCCAATTGGTCATCGCTGGAAGTCTCTCAAAGCCGAAGTCGGCTGCGAGTTGTGTGAAATCTACATAATAGCCTTGTGGAAGGGTTGCACGTAAGGAACCGCCTTGGTCATAAGTGATAGGATCTCCATTATGGCGGGTATCAAAATCCCAGGGCACATCACGTAGAGGCATTCCCAGTGAACCGTCTTGAACGCCGGCTAAAACATATACATGCCAATAGGTTTGACCGCCTAGGTCCTGGCGCACGAACTCCACCCAGCCAGCTTGAATCGCAGCACTGCTGAAAACGAAGGCACGACCTGTATACAACCAATCGTTGTACGCAAAGCCTGGCGGCATGGGGTCGTTCAATCCAACGAAAGCGTTGTCCAAGCTCTTCAAGAAATCCCAACCCATAGTCTCCACGCTGCGGGTCTTTAGAGCAAGGAAGGCTTCATCGACGGCATCCGAGAGCGCAGCATGGGGTGCCGTGACGCCTGGAAGATCGACTAACGAACGCCGGTCTGATGCGGATATCGAGCTACCAACCTCAAAAAGAGGAGCCATGGTAGGTTGTGCCCTCGATACAGAATAAACCTCCCCGGGCAAACCTGCGGCCGTCCAGTAAACGCTTTCCACATCGTTCAAAGGAATTACTGGTAAATCTACGTACTCGCCATTGTTTAGTGCGTACGCCTGGAGATGGGTGTTCAACAGCGTTTGCAAGACTGCAACGAAACGCCGACCATCAGGTGCCCATGCGATCCGCTGCCCCTGACCGATCTTCAAAGGTGGGCGGGTTAGGTCATTTAAATTGAGCAGCATGACAAGATCGAGACCAGAGGCAGATTCACTATAGGCCAGCGAGTAGCCATCCGGGCTGAAAGCTGGGTTGCGCTCAATCTTATCCACTGTCCGTGTCAGATTTCGAAAACGATCATCGGGGTGATCTAGATCTGCGAGAAAAACATCGGGCGAACCTTCTCGATGGGAGACAAAGGCAATTCGCCGGCCTAATGGATCCCATGAAGGTGAATAATCCGCCGCAGGATGATCTGTAAGCTGGATCGGGGCCTGCCCCAAGTCCACGGGCATGATCCAGATATCATAGTCACCGTCGTAATATGCTTCGAAGGCGATCCAGAGCCCATCAGGTGACCAAGTTGGATGTCCTTCAAATCCTGGCGTATCCGTAAGCTGTCGAATCTCGCCAGTCCTAATATCAAGGACGTACAAATCCCAGTATCCTGATCGTCGGGAAGTGAATGCAATCTGTGTCCCATCAGGACTTACAGCCGGATCGAGATCGTCCCAACTACCGCCGGTTATCTGCACGGCATTTGAATCGCCAGGAACGTAAGCCCACAAGTGGGTCCAACCCGAGACCCTGATTGCCAGGATTAGCGTACCTGAGGATGCGATTCGTGTCGGAGCAGGTGTGTCACTCGGAAGAACGGGAGAAGGAGTCCATGGAGCCGTGGGAGTCGACGTGTTGTTCAACGAGGTAGCCAGCGCGATCAACGTCGGGTCCACTTGGGTTGGGCTCAGCACATCTTGTACTCGAATGCTTGCCCATCCGACAGCCCCAACAACAAACAGTGTGACCAACAGGAATAATCGAAAACTCCACACTCTCAAAGTGCGAGAGGGTTCCCTTGGCATTCGATTGTTCGCAGCGTGATTATTCTTCAAGATTCGCAATCCTCAAAGGCGCGATTATACATGCCTTCTACATTCCTGACATGCGTTGCAAGGAAGGTGCCAATAAAACCCTCCATGCTGCTTGCGAACAGTCGGAAGCGCGAAAGCACTCGAGCCGGTCTTACGACCGGCTCCGTACATTGCAAGACCTGTATCTCAACTGGCTCTAAGGATTGTCGTCCTCAGAATCTTCCAGCCGTTTCGAAGCTACTTTCCCAGGGATCTGAAAATCTTTGGCGAGTTGATGAACGTCCCCGTTACGGTTCCGATAAGCCTCAAAAAGTCGAGGAGGTGCGAGGAGAAAGCGCGCAAAATATTCCGCCGACTCGCGTAAGTGCGGAATGATGAGATCGAAGAGCCCCATCGCCCGGCCATGTTTACTTGTAATGATCGCACTCAAGGTCTCACGAGCAAGGGCAAAGCGACGTTCTTCTGGTTCAAGATCGTTACGAACGAAGATGCTGCCTCTTTGACTGGGTGGCCGCGCGAAAGTAGCATCCCAAAGACTGGAATACGTATCCACGACACCAAAGTCAGAATGATACAAGTGTGGTGGGTTTTGGAGCAGATCTTCGATCGAAACCGGTGGTTCCATGACCCCGAGATAATCAGCGAGGCCTTGCGCTAGATTGCGTAAGAACCACTGGCGCTCTCTTCTCGTAACAGGAATCATGCCGCTTGTTCTCCCTCAGCCATGCTTTGATCCGGCAGTAAACCAGTCAAAGGTGAGGGTAGTTCGATCCTAAGTGCAGGTACCTCAACCGCTTGGACAATTCGATAGGCGAGAACAGCAAACTCGGCCCATGAACCGGCCTCAAGTTGGGAGAGACGTTGACGGACTGCAGGTGCAAATCCCATCTCAGCCACTAATTCATCCATCCGTCCTGCCGAGAACGCCTGTACGACACCCGGATCGATGATCGAACGTGCCACAAGTTGATTAAGGGCTTGCATACTCATTTCAAACCTCCAAGAATGGGTTCGATGTCATCTTCATTTATAAAAGCGAAAGGCAGCAGGCTACTTCGCCTCGCTGCCGGGCGCTTCAATGATTACTAGCAATCCTTACTTATTCGGTTGCTAGTTAGTCACCTACTCCTGGACCATCGCGTGGGCAGCGACTACTGGCCATGACAACCTCCTCTTGATTTCGTTCCCTCTCACCATAAAAATAGCGTAAGGGTCTCAACAGATTCTCAACGTAAAAATGATCGTATCCAATAGATGGCAAATGCGCGTAGTTATACGCTACTGAAGGAATGGATTCAGAGATCGATGACTTTACATAACTTAAGATGTGGTGTCTCTAGACACCAGTACGAATCCCGAGCAAATGAGTATATCTCAATTCTGCCGTAAACCTCTCTCCCCTCCTAACGGACGATGGCGAATATTCGTCGTCCACATGAGCAATAATCGATTTAGGTGCGCTGAGGTGCGTGTATACGAAAGTCGTGCCTGCCGACGACAATTTTAGAATAGAGGAGATAACGGTGCAACCAGGAAAATTGGGGGTTCCGGAAGTGAGAATCAGTCGATTAATTTCGAATACAACTCGCGAATCGGCTTCGGGGGATCGAGACCAAGTTCAGTAGACAGCAGTCGAACGTACTTCTGATAATGCGCAACGATTTCGCTACGACGGCCTAAACGTCCAAGCGCCTCTAGAAACCGCATGTTAGTGTCATCGCGGTAGGGATCAATCTGTAACGCCTGTCGAAGAGTGTTAACTGCTCTAATCGGCTGATCCCGGATCAAAGCCTCTTCGGCATGCTGTGCCAGTAGATCCAGATAATGTATCTCCAGGGCTCGTCGACGCTCGAGAACCCAATCAGACATAAACTCCGGCAAGAAGGATCCCGAATACGAATTGATCGCCTCCGTTAGGGCAAACATCCTGCGCGGGTCTCCAGGGGGTAAACCCTCTGCGATTGAGGCGGATCGCTCAAATCGAGCCACATCATACTCGATAAGGATCTCTGTATTCAAAGCATAGGTCGTGCCCTCATGCAGAATGACATCGCGACCGAGTGCACGCCTTAAGCTGTACACGGCCGTGTGCAAATTGGCGACTTGTCTCCC